>ERZ773196.353-NODE-353-length-28832-cov-6.937624_pt1 | contig 28832 bp, 18 predicted proteins | sample MGYA00581009_ERZ773196 | MGnify/ENA primary metagenome ERZ773196 (study PRJEB29015, sample SAMEA2738162) | human oral metagenome | biome: human oral; feature: human-associated habitat; material: saliva | place: China | collected 2243 ... | reverse complement strand
CGGGCTTGTAGACTTTCAGGTCCATGCCGAACCAGTTCTTACCGAGAATGCGGAAAAGCTCGTCGAGCTCTAGCGGGTACCTGCCGGTGATGAGCGAGAGGTAGGTGATGCCCAACAGAATGGCGAGGGCGATGAGCAGAATCAGCGGGTACGAGGACGCGAAGAGGGTGCGGCGATGCTCGGTTTTGGCGGCTGGTGTGCTGGTGGAGGTCACCTCCGTGGTCGTGCTCATGGAGTCCTTCCGTGTGCTCTCGTGGTCCCGTGTCTCGTGTGTATGCGCTCTAAACATATGTGAGCCACATCAAGGAGGCAAAGGGTGTGGGTGCGGAGCGCCCGTCATAAGTCTTTATGTGTTGCCGCTTATCTTCTGCGGCGCGGTGCCCGTGAGCGATGGCGGCTGCGGGGGAGAGCGGCCGCACCTAAGAGCACCGTCCCTATGAGCGCCGTGATTGTGCGGGAAAATGCCCCGGATCGGTTCCTGTCCGGTAGCGTATATGAACCACTCAAACACCCCTTATCTTTTGCGCTTTCTCTTCTATGAACTTGGGCACTTTCACGGTGATGGCTTGTTACCTGTCGTGCCTGGGGCTATTGCGCCAGCAGAAAAGGGTGACCAATCCGGGCGCGCATCGGGCGGCTTTCCCCTAGGATGGATACATGAGTTACGCACCCCAGATTAACCGCGTCGTCGCCCCCTTTGAGGTCATTAGCCCCTTCCAGCCTGCCGGTGATCAGCCGAAGGCTATCGCCGAGCTCACCGAGCGTGTTCAGAACGGTGAGAAGGACATTGTGCTGATGGGCGCTACCGGTACCGGTAAGTCCGCGACCGCAGCCTGGCTGATTGAGGCGGTGCAGCGTCCGACCCTGGTGCTCGTGCAGAACAAGACCCTGGCGGCGCAGCTGGCGAATGAGCTTCGCGAGCTGCTGCCGAATAATGCGGTTGAGTACTTCGTCTCCTACTACGACTACTACCAGCCTGAGGCGTACGTGCCGCAGACCGATACGTTCATTGAGAAGGACTCCTCCATCAACGAGGAGGTGGAGCGTCTGCGCCACTCGGCGACGAACTCCCTGCTGACTCGCCGTGACGTGGTGGTGGTTGCGACCGTGTCCTGCATTTACGGCCTGGGCACGCCCGAAGAGTACATTGAGCAGATGGTGACTTTGCGTCGCGGTGAGGAGATTGACCGCGACGAGCTGCTACGCCAGTTCGTGGCGATGCAGTACGCGCGTAACGACATGGACTTTCACCGCGGCACGTTCCGTGTGCGCGGCGATACCGTCGAAATCATCCCCATGTACGAGGAGAACGCAATCCGCATTGAGTTCTTCGGTGATGAGATCGAGGCGATTTACACCCTGCACCCGCTGACCGGCGAGGTGATTCGCGAGGAAGAAGAGATGTACGTCTTTCCCACAAGCCACTACGTTGCCGGTGCTGAGCGTATGGCGAAGGCCATTACCTCCATTGAGGATGAGCTGCGCGAGCGCCTGCAGACCCTCGAATCCCAGGGCAAGCTGCTGGAGGCGCAGCGTCTGCGCATGCGCACCACCTACGACCTGGAAATGATGGAGCAGATGGGCTTCTGCAATGGCATTGAGAACTACTCGCGCCATATTGACGGTCGTGCCCCCGGTAGCGCCCCGAACTGTCTGCTGGATTATTTCCCGGATGATTTCCTGCTGATTATTGACGAGTCGCACGTGACGGTCCCGCAGATTGGTGCCATGTACGAGGGTGATATGTCCCGTAAGCGCACCCTGGTGGAGCACGGTTTCCGTTTGCCGTCGGCGATGGATAACCGCCCGCTGAAGTGGGAGGAGTTCCTGGAGCGTATCGGTCAGACGATTTACCTTTCGGCGACCCCGGGTAAGTATGAGCTGTCGCAGGCTGATGGTTATGTGGAGCAGATTATTCGCCCGACCGGCCTGATTGACCCGGAGATTGTGGTCAAGCCGACCAAGGGGCAGATTGATGATTTGCTTGAGGAGATTCGCGTGCGCGTTGAGCGTGATGAGCGTGTGCTGGTCACGACCCTCACCAAGCGTATGGCGGAGGATTTGACCGAGTACCTGCTACAGCACGGCGTGAAGGTGCAGTACCTGCATTCTGACGTTGACACGCTGCGCCGCGTGGAGCTTCTGCGTGAGCTACGCCTGGGCACTTTTGATGTGCTGGTCGGTATTAACCTGCTGCGTGAGGGTCTGGACCTGCCCGAGGTGTCCCTGGTTGCGATTCTGGATGCCGATAAGGAAGGCTTCCTGCGTTCGACCACGTCGCTGATTCAGACCATTGGTCGTGCGGCGCGTAACGTGTCCGGTCAGGTGCACATGTATGCCGATAAGATTACGGATTCTATGCGCGTGGCGATTGATGAGACGAACCGCCGCCGTGAGATTCAGCAGGCGTACAACCGTGAGCACGGCATTGACCCGCAGCCTCTGCGTAAGAAGATTGCCGATATTACGGATGTTCTCGCTCGCGAGGAAGAGGATACCCGCGAGCTTCTGCAGCAGCGTAAGAGCGGTAAGAAGGGTGCCCGCACGGTGAGCGCGGGTGCGAAGACCGGTTCTGCGACCTCGTCGAAGATTGCCACGAGCACCCCGGAGTCGGAGGAGCTTCTCGCCCGTGCGGAGGCGCGCGTTCGTGCCGACGGTCTGGCGGCGGCACCCGCCGAGGATCTGCTGGATTTGATTGAGCAGATGAACGAGCAGATGCGCGTGGCGGCGGAGAATCTGCAGTTTGAGTTGGCGGCGCGTCTGCGTGATGAGCTTGCCGATTTGAAGAAGGAGTTGCGCCTGATGAAGGAGGCGGGTCACGCCTAAACCCGGTGCTCTAAACACCGTGTTCTAGCCCGGTGTTTAGGGGGCCGACTTGGGTTTTTCGCCATGAGATAATTCATTGCTCGTGAAGTTCCACTGAGTGCAGATACATGCTGTACACTATCAAAGTGTTTTACGTGTCAAATAACACCGTGATGCTTCCGAACGATAAAGAAAAATCTGTGACTATTTCAAATAACCCTTCAGACGCACACACTACGGGAGTTCGTTCCGTTACCCGCCGCAACCTCACCCGCGGCGCGCTCTGGGCTGTGCCCGCTATTGCCGCCTCCACGACGGTGCCCGCATTCGCTGCTTCGGCTGATGATTGCAAGACAGTACACGGCCCGGACTTCACCCAGGTCGGCGGCTGGATGATTACCAACCCCGCCAGTGGCGCTCTGCAGTCGCGCACCAAGAACAAGCCCGTGACTGCGCCGGTGACCGGTCAGGCGTGGTGGTCCATGGAGAACGCAACCTCCCCGAACCCCGCGACGATCCGCCTCATGTCCGTGTACGAGGCGACTCACGGCCCCGAGGGCGACCTCAACCTGAACTGTGGTGAGTTTGTGATGACCTACAACGTCTCCGCGCTGGAGGCGACGACCGGCACCACGCACCTGCACCCGTCTATGGACATTTACTTCTTCTCGCCCGAGGGTGAAATCATTGACCGTCAGGTCTTCACGACCGACCCGACCGGCAAGGCAACCGTCATGACCCGCAACGGCAAGACTCAGACCGTTCAGGGTCAGGTCATTCCCTTTGCGTCGAGCGTGAATGATAAGGCGACCGGCATCTCCGCGCGTTTTGCCCTGCGTGGCGATAAGCTCATGGAAGGCATGTACCAGTTCGAGGTGGTTATTACCGTGCCGACGATTCGTGAGAACGACAAACTGGATACGAACAAGCAGGTCAACGCGATTGCTTTCACCCCGCCGACCTTCAACATGACGACCTAATTGAATGAAAAGTAGCCCTCCCCGTAATAGTTCACGGGGAGGGCTACTGCTTTATATGGAGGTTGTTCAGAGCACCGTTTTACGCTTTGCCGTTCTCTAGCGCGGCGGCGTCGTAGCGCTCGCGGGCTTCGAGTACCGCCTGCATATTGTCCTGCGCCCAGTGGCGCAGGGCGGCCATCGGCTCAATGAGGGTCGTACCGAGCGCGGTCAGTTCGTAATCCACGCGCGGCGGAATGGATGCGGTGACCCGGCGCTCCACCAGGCCGTCGCGTTCCATGGAGCGAAGGGTCTGGGTGAGCACCTTGGGGGAGACGCCCTGAATCATCGCCTTGAGCTCACCGAAGCGGGCGACGGGCTGCTCGGAGAGCGCCGCAACAATGAGCGGGGTCCACCGGTCGGTGAGGTGGCGCATCACGGTGCGGGAGGGGCAGGATCGGGCGAGGATGTTGGCGGGCAGGTCATCCTGCGGGGTGCGGGTGGTTTCTATGGTTTCGCGTGTGGTTTCTGGGGTTTCGTGCGTGGTTGCGGTTTTGCGTGCGGGGGAGGTGAGCGTGACGGTCATAGCTGCTGTCTTTTCAATCTGCCAAGGGGCTGTTTGAGGGGGTGCGAGGGGTGCGAAAAATATTTTTAAATATTTTCTCAAACCCCCTAATAGTTACCTTGAGGTATCCGGTTTCTAATAGATACTATAAAACCATCACGCGGAACACCGCAAGAAAAACTACAGAATACCTACCCGAAAGAAACCCCTCATGAACATCGCAATCATCGGCGCAACCGGTATGATCGGCGCACGCACCGCAGCAGAAGCAATCTCCCGCGGCTATCGGGTTGACGCCTACACCCGCTCCGGCAAGGCACCCGAAGGCACCGTTGCCCACAGTATCGACCTCGCCGATACCGCGGCACTGGTTGACGTCGTCAACAACCACGACGTCACCATCGTCGCCGTCTCTGCAGGTCGCGGCACCTCCGCACAGCCGGTCATTGACGCACACCGCGCACTGATCGCGGCAGCACCTACCGGTCGCCTGCTGGTCGTCGGCGGTGCCGGCTCCCTCGAGGACGGCAACGGCAACCGCTTCGTTGATGGCGAAGGCTTCCCGGAAGATTACAAGCCCGAGGCGAAGGCATTCGCCCAGATTCTCGACGAGTACCGCGCATCCGAGGGCCTGAACTGGACCATGCTCTCCCCGGCGTTCGAAATCGCACCGGGTGAGCGCACCGGCAAGTACAACACCGCACTGGACACCCCCGCAGGTGAGTTCGTTAGCGCTGAGGACTTTGCCGTCGCCCTGATTGATGAGGCGGAAGAACCCAAGCACGCGGGCCGCCGCTTCACCGTTGCCAACTAGACAACGCCAACTAAAGACTGCGCTCATTAGACACTGTATCAGCTGATTATTGCAGCGCATTTAACTCCAGCTCTAGTTCATCCTGCTGGAACCATTCATAACTACTAATAGAAAACTACAGTACAGAAAGAAGACATATGTCTAAGGCTCTTATCATCTACGGTCACCCCACTCCCGAACTCTCGACCGCTAACGCTGAAACTCTCCGTGTTGTCACTGAGACCCTGGGAGAAAACGTAGAGGTGCGCGAACTCGCATCCCACCGCGTCAACGGTTCATTTGATATCGCCGCAGAACAGCAGGCTCTCATGGAAGCGGACGTTATCGTTCTGCAGTTCCCCGTCTTCTGGTACTCGGTTCCCGCGTTGCTTAAGCAGTGGCTGGATGAGGTCTTCACCTACGGATTTGCCTACGGTAGCGACGGCGATAAGCTGGCCGGCAAGACCCTCGTAGTTGCCGCAAGTGCTGGTGCAAACGCAGAAATCTATGCGGAGAAGTTGCCGAACAACTTCCCCGAAATCTTTAACCCCTTGGAGAATACCGCTGCGTTTTCACGCATGAAGTGGGCGGAACCCGTGTATGTTTACAGCGCATTGAGCATGCCGGGCACCGAAGATATTGCTCATTCTGCAGGTGTTGACCTGGGCCAGCAGCTTGTAGCACGTTTGCGTGAATTGAATATCTAAACCTATACCGCTGTTTTTAAACCGTGGGAGGCTCTTCACTTGGGGAGGGGCTCGGAGTGGCAACTTCGAGCCCCTCTTCGCGCGCGTGTGGAGGTGTGCGTACTGTGCGGACACGACCTTTGGAGCCCTAAGGCGCCCTATAAATACCGGTGAATCCTTACCCTTCAAGCCGCCTAATAAACCGCCAAAAATATAAAAACTTCACTGGACCTTCAGAGAATCATAAACCCTAAGGTATAATCGTTCACCGAGCAAGGGAGTATCCCACCAATCGACTCATCGTCAGCACGTTAGCCGAAGGCGCCTAACCGGTGAATCGGGCCGACCTCCATTCAGGTCGGCGGGAGAGACTTGTGGTCCTGTACGCACACCACAAGAAAGGCTCCCCATGGAAGTTACCGGGTTGCAATGGTTGGTTACTATTCTCATCATCGCGGGTCTGTTGGCCTTCGATTTCGTGTTCCACGTCCGTAAGGCGCACGAACCCACCGTCAAGGAAGCGGCCATCTGGTCGAGTATTTACATCAGCATCGCGATGCTGTTCGGTCTGTACATTTTCGTGACGAACGGCCCCTCCGCCGCCACCGAATTCTACGCAGGCTACATCACCGAAGAAGCTCTCTCGGTCGATAACCTCTTCGTCTTCATGATCATTATGGGTACCTTCCGTGTTGCCCGTGAGAATCAGCAGAAGGTCCTGCTCTTCGGTATCGTCTTCGCGATCCTGGCGCGCGGTACCTTCATCTTCGCCGGCGCGGCGATCATCAACTCCTTCGCCTGGGTGTTCTACATCTTCGGCCTGGTCCTGCTCATGACCGCAGGTAACCTGCTCAAGGACGAAATCACCGAAGGCGACGGTGACGACGAAGCCGACAACATCATGGTCCGCCTCGCCAAGAAGTACCTGAAGACCAGCGACCACTTCGACGGCGATAAGCTCTTCACCATCGAAAACGGCAAGCGCGTCATGACCCCCATGATGCTCGTCATGGTCGCTATCGCCGGTTCCGACCTGCTCTTCGCGCTCGACTCGATCCCCGCGATCTTCGGCCTCACCCAGTCCGTCTACATTGTGTTCACCGCGACCGCGTTTTCCCTCATGGGTCTGCGCCAGCTGTACTTCCTCATTGACGGCCTGCTGGACCGCCTCGTCTACCTCTCCTACGGCCTGGCGACCATCCTCGCGTTCATTGGTGTGAAGCTCATCCTGCACGCAATGCACGAGAACAATCTGCCGTTCATCAACCATGGCGAGCCCGTGCACGTGGTCGAAATCAGCACCGAAATGTCGCTGATGGTCATCGTGGGCGTCCTCATCATTACGGTGCTTGCCTCGCTGCTCAGCCCCAAGGGCCGTGCACTGCAGACCATTCAGCGTGTTCAGGCGCTCTCCGAGAAGTACCTGGCACTGCCCGAGGATGCATCCGCCGCCGAGCGTGCGGACATCACCGCCCGCTGGCAGAAGGAAACCGAGAAGCTCAACGCCATTCCCGCCAAGCTGCGTGAAGAGCTGATCGAGAAGGAAGACGAATACCACGCCCTCGTGATGCGTGCCCGCACCGCACAGGATGCGCACGCTTCCTCCTCGAAGTAGTTTGAGCTACTGAGCGTGCGGCCTCACCAGGCTAAGCGCTAACACTAAAGCCCCTCACACCGGATCAACCGGAGTGAGGGGTTTTAGCTATATCAAAATATATTCGGGGATAAACCCGGGGCAGAATGACTACCCGGCGAAGAATTACTGGTTGTGAACATCAGCCAGCATGTTCTTCAGGTGACCCAGAATGGTCAGCGGGTCAGAACCGAAACCGTCGTGGTGGTGGGTCTTCGAGGTCCACACCTGAGTGTTACCGACCCAGCGAGCGGTCTCCATGGAGTGCTCAAAGTCCACGTACACGTCCGGGTTGTACGCCGCAGCCACCACGGGAACCTCGTTCTTGTGCAGCTGTGCGTGGTCGTACAGGCGACCCCAGTCCTTCTTCTCAGCCAGCAGGTTAGCAACCTCAGCCAGCGGACGCAGCGAGGGATCCTCCTCGTAGTACCAGGGGAAGATGTGCTCGCCGGTGAAGAGCAGACGATCCGCATCCGGCGCGAACTCGGGGCGGGAAGCCGCCACACGAGCAGCAGACCAGTTGGTCGGCGCGGGGGAGGGGGACAGCTCGTAGCCGGGGATGCCGGGCAGAACGCCGTCAGCGGGGCCGTCAGCGTAAATGGTCTCGTGCATCAGGGCGTACAGCGGGTTCGCCTGGAAGGTCACCTCGGCACCCATAGCGGTCAGGAACTGATCGGAGAGGTGGTCATTACCCTCAGCGAAAGCGGTCTCCAGGAAGTAGTGCAGACCGCGCTCGCGCCAGCGGCCACCCAGGAAGTGACCAGCCATCTGGAAGCGGTGATCGGTCAGACGCTCACCGGTGGGCAGGTACTCCTTGTGGGTGCGTAGGTGCTCAGCAATGCGGGTAGCGAGCTCAGCGTCCTCGGGGAACCAGCTGTAGTACTCCTCATTACGTTCCTTCATGCGGTCGAAGGTGTGCTGGTAGACGTTGTCCACGGAGGTACGGATCGGAGCCAGGCCCGCGGTGATGCGGCAGTCACGCAGCGACTGAGGCGCGAACGACAGGTAGGACAGGGTCAGGAAGCCACCGAAGGACTGACCAATGGTGGACCAGCGCTTGTCGGCACGGTCAGCCAGCAGCACCTCGCGGACAGCCTCCGCGTCAGCGATGATGGAGTCCGCACGGAACAGCTCAGTGTACTCAGCCTGAACCTGCGCGTCACCCACAGCGGTGATGTTGCGGGCAGACAGCGGGGAAGACATGCCGGTACCGCGCTGATCCAGAAGAACCACGCGGTGAGTCTTCGCCAGCTCAGCAATCCAGCCGCCAATGGAGCCGGTCTTCGGCGAACCGAAACCGGGGCCGCCCTGCAGGTACACAATGTAAGGACGCTTATCAGCCGAAACGGTCAGAGTCTCGTTGGTGTTCACAACCTCGCGGGCGAACACGGTGATGGTCTGGTCCGCGAAACGGGAGGAGAGAGCGGCATCCTTGCCCTTGGAGAAAATCAGACCGTGGGTCAGGGGAACCTGGAACCAGTGGTCGGTAATCTCGTAGCCGTCGTGCTTGACGACCGAACCCTTGCGGTACTCAACCTTGGGAAGCGAAGAAACGGTCAACGGTGAACCTTCTTTCATTCAAATAGATAGATACTCTGTATTCTAGCCCACTACGGGCAACATCGTGGCGGAGACTTAGATGGAGTCTCAAGTAGAGCCTCGGGCAACATCGTGGCAGAGCCTTGGACGGGGCCTCAGGCGGAGCCTTAGAACTCGCCCACGCTCAGGATCTTCAGCACCGGGTAGCCAGCCTCATCGGAGGCCGCCAAATCAACCTCGGCACGGATACCGAAGTCAAAGTTATCTTCGGGGTCAGCGAAGCTCTGCTGAACCTTCCACACGCCCGGATGCGCGGCGGTGTCCTCATCCATGCTGACCAGGCGAGGCGAGCGCGCATCGGCGTCCGTGTAGATGTCGTCGTAGGTGTCGAAGTAGTCGTCCATGGCGTCCGCCCAGCGGTCGGCATCCCAGCCGCACCACTCGTCCAGGGCGCCCAGGGCGCGGTCACGCTCCTCAGCGAAGAGCTCCACACGGCGGAAGAGGGCGTTGCGCACCATCACGCGGAAGGCGCGCAGGTTCTTCGTCACGGCGGGAGGCTCTTCCTCCTCGATGGAGGCGTGCTCGGCCGCAATGGTCGCGGTGTCTTCGCCGGCAGCCAGCTTCTCCCATTCGTCCACCAGGGAGGAGTCGGTCTGGCGCACCAGCTCGCCGAGCCACTCGATGATGTCGTCGAGCTCGTCGGTCACGGCAGAATCGGGGATCGTGTGGCGCAGCGCCTTGTACGCGTCAGAGAGGTAGCGCAGAAGCACGCCCTCGGCACGTTCCAGCGAATAGTACTGCACGAAGTCGTTGAAGCCCATCGCGCGTTCGTACATGTCACGCACAATCGACTTGGGGCGCGGCTCAAAACGAGCCACCCACGGCGCGGACTGCTTGTAGGTCGTGTACGCCTGATCAATGAGCTCCGCCAGGGGCTGCGGGTAGGTGACCTTGTCCAGCTCGTTCATGCGTTCGGTGTAGTCCACACCGTCCGCCTTCAGCTGTGCCGACAGTTCGTTCTTCGCCTTGCGTTCCTGTGCGTACAGCACCTGGTTCGGCGAATCCAGGGTCGCCTCAATGAGGGAGAGCGCGTCCAGCGCGTAGCTGGGGGATTCGGGGTCGAGCAGTTCCAGCGCGGCGACCGCAAAAGCGGACAGCGGCTGGTTCAGGGCAAAGTTATCCTGCAGGTCCTCGGTCAGGCGCAGGTAGGAGCCGTGCTCGTCCGGGGTGTTGGTTCGCTCAATCACGCCGCCGGTCAGCAGCTCCTTGTAGATGCCGATTGCCTTGCGCAGTAGCTCGCGGCGGCGCGCGGGGCTCTCGTGGTTCTCCTGAATGATGCGGTACGCGGCAATGACCGGGTTCTCCGGGCGGTGCATCAGGTTCAGCAGCATCGAATGGGTGATGTCGAAGGAGGAGGTCAGCGGCTCCGGGGCGGCTTCTACCAGCTGCTCGAAGGTCTTCTCAGACCAGCCAACGAAGCCTTCCGGCGCCTTCTTACGTTTGGAGGACAGCGACTGGTTAATGCGCTTGGTGTCGTCACCGAACTTCGCCTGCGCCTTAGCCAGCAGGCGAGCATTCTCAATATCGTGCTCGGGCGCCTGAACCACCACGGTACCGGCGGTATCAAAACCGGCGCGGCCGGCGCGTCCAGCGATCTGGTGGAACTCACGGGCACGCAGACGGCGGCTGCGGGCACCATCAAACTTCGACAGCGCCGTAATCAGCACGGTACGAATCGGCACGTTAATACCCACACCCAGGGTGTCGGTACCGCAAATCACCTTGAGCAGACCCTCCTGAGCCAGCTGCTCCACGAGGCGGCGGTACTTGGGCAGCATGCCTGCATGGTGAATACCGATACCGGCACGCACCAGCTTATTCAGCGCCTTACCGAAACCCGGACCGAAACGGAACTTCGCAATCAGCTCGGCAATGCGTTCCTTATCTTCCTTCGAAGCAATAGCCACCGACAGCAGCGCGTTCGCCTGCTCCAGCGCCGCCTTCTGCGAGAAATGCACAATGTAGACCGGAGTCTGCTTGGTCTGCACGAGCTCCTGCACCGTCTCCTGAACCGGGGTGGTGGAGTAGTAGAAATGCAGCGGAATGGGACGCTCAGAATGCGCCACCAGGTCACTCTCACGACCGGTCAGCGCCGTCATCTCCTCCTGGAAGCGAGTCGTATCGCCCAGGGTCGCGCTCATCAGCAGGAACTGCGCCTGCGGAAGCTCCAGCAGGGGAAGCTGCCACGCCCAGCCGCGCTGCGGGTCAGAGTAGAAGTGGAACTCGTCCATAATGACCTGGCAGAGGTCCGCATCCTTACCCTCGCGCAGGGCAATATTGGCGAGAATTTCCGCGGTGCAGCAGATAATCGGCGCCTCCGTATTAATGGCGGAGTCGCCGGTAATCATGCCCACGTTCTCGGCACCAAAAATATCGATCAGGTCAAAGAACTTCTCAGACACCAGCGCCTTAATGGGGGCGGTGTAGTAGGAACGCTGACCGGTCGCCAGGCCCGTAAAATGCGCGGCAACAGCCACGGTGGACTTGCCCGAACCGGTCGGGGTTGCCAGCACCACGTTATGTCCGGCGGCAATGCTCAGAACAGCCTCGTCCTGCGCGGGGTACAGGGTCATGCCGCGGGTTGAAATCCACTCGGTGAACGCCTCATAGATTTCTTCGGCGGTGAGGGGGTTGCCCTTAAAATCGCGTCGATTGTAGTCGCCGGGATTCTCACCCAGCGTGGGAGAAAGAAAATTCAAAATACTCATGAGGATTCCAGTCTATCGGGAATAACGCGGACGCGGGGGCGTTATCGTTACGAGGGAACAAACGGGTACTCGCGGAGTGTTTGCGGGGGTGTTCGCTGCATCTTTGCAGGGTGGTTCGCGGTTCCTTCGCGGGGCGTTTATAGGGCGTTCGGGAGGCGCGGTGCCGCGCTAACGTGGGAATTCCCCAAATTCGTGTAGTGTAGAACAAAGCACTAAAAGTGCAGTGGTGCAAAAACCTGGTGCTCAGAAGGTCGAAAACGTAGGCCTCCATGCCGCATAGATTACCGCGTAGATGCAGAATCCGCCGATTGATGTCGGTGCATATTGAGCGGCTGATGCACGCCCCAAAATACGTTGCATAAATGACGACACGCCCATCTATGACGCAAATAGTGTTGCGTGCCACATTGATAAAGGAATAGGGTAAGAGAAAGGAGAGACGTTGAATGACTGAATACAACGCTGACAAGGCACAAGAAAACGCCGCGCGTGAAGAAGCTACGCATGAAGAATCCATGCATAACAAAACCACGCAGGAAAAAGCCGCGCAGAAAAAAGCTGCACCGGAAATAACCGGCAGCGAACTGCGCAAGGCTGAAGAAGAAGCCCTCAAAAAGCGCCTCGCCCTGCGAGTCACCGCGCCCGGACACAAATACCCCTGGCACCGCTGGGCAATCCCCATCGCGGGTGAAACCACCGCAGGCATCGGCGCAATCATGATCCCCGTCATGGTGGGTCAATTCATCAACCAACACATCGCTGGCAAAGCCCACGACGCCTGGCCCATGTTCTGGGTCGTCGTCGCCGCTATCACCTTCATCGTGATTAACGAGTTCTTCGGCTGGGGTACCTCCATGACCCTCAGTGCGGAACTCGGCCGCGACTGGCGCATCTACATTAACCGACTCATGGGTAAAACCCGCGCCGGCGTAGACTCCGGCGAAGCGGTCACTGTCATGAACAAAGACGTACGCCGCATCACGGACGTCTACTTCTCACTGCCGCTATTCGTTGACGCCATGATCATCGCGATTCTCGGTGCCGTGCAGCTCTGGCTGATTAACCCCGTCACCGCGGTTGTGACCCTCGTCGGCACGCTCATCGTGGTCGGCGTGATTGCCTGGTACTCGTCCTTCCTCGAATCGAAGATTGGCGAATACCGCGAAAAGGACGGTGAAGCCTCCTCACGCGCCTCCGACATCGCCACCGGTCTGCGCACCATCGCCGGCCTCGGCGCGGAAAAACAGATGCGTGAACGCTACCACCGAGCCACCGACGAAGTTTTCGACAGCTACATGCGCTACGAAAAGACGCACCGCTGGATGTACCTCATCCGTGCGCTGCTCGGCGGTGCCGTCACCCTGCTCGGCCTCGGCTTCGCCCTCACCGGCCACGTCGAAAACGGCCGCTGGGTATCCGACACGCCCGCCGCGTCCCTGGTGACCGTCGCCTCCATTATCGCGATGATGGGCGGCCCCATCTGGATTACCCAGAACTTCCTGACGGAATGGCGCTACGCCAAGATTGCGCTCGCCAAGGTCGCCCGACTCGAAGGCCACGCGGGTGTGCGTCAGGGCGTGCTGAAGAGCCCGCGCACCGACGAAGAAATGGCGCAGCTGGCACGCGCCGAACAGGCGGTCGAGGCGAGCACCCTTGAGGTGCCCGTACCCGTCGCCCCCGCCGGTGCTAGCAACCCGCGCATCGTGTACGTCAACCCGCGCGACTACAACCTCACCGCGCAGGACTACGCCGAGGCGCTCGCCCGCACCCTGCGCCGTGGGGGAGAGGACCTCAAGGACGCCTCCGGCCGCCGCGTGCTGCTGAGTGAACCGAACCCCATGATTTTTGCGGGAACCCTGCAGGAGCATCTGCGCCTGGGCACCGTGCCGAACCCCGACGAGGAGCTGGCACAGGCAAAGGACCAAGAGCTGCTGAAGATTACCGACTCCCGCGAAATCGCCTACCGACTGGGCGGACGCAACCCCGAAGACTACTTCGCCGCCCGCATTACCAGTGAAGGTGCGAACCTCTCCGGTGGTCAGCGTCAGCGTCTGGCACTCGCCCGCGCGCTCGCGCAGGATGCGCAGGTGCTCATCCTGACCGAGCCGCTGAACTCCGTGGACGAACCCAGCCAGCGCTACATCTACGACGCGATGGAAACCCAGATCGGTAGTGACCGCCTGCCCGTCGGCTACCCCGGCCTGCTGCAGGATTTGGAGCAGGTCTACGTTGTCTCCACGACCGCGGAAACGACCCGCCGCATGGAACGCGACGGTTACCCGGCCGCCGACTCGGGAACTCCCTCAACTACTCAGAATCAGGAGGTGAACTAGCATGGCAAAGCAGCTCCCCATCGAAACCCCCGCCTACGTGGCACACCGCATGTGGAACTACCTCGCGGCGCATAAGGGACGCGCACTCTACACCTTCGTCATCTACATGGTCAGCACCCTCATGGGTGCGGTGGTGCCCCTGCAGATTGGTGCCACCGTGGACGACGTGGTGGCGGGCAAGTTCTCCAGCTACCCGTGGCAGCCGATTCTGATTATCCTGGCGGCGTTCATCGTGCAGGCGATAACCCTCATGGTCTCCTCGTACAGTGCGGCGCGATTGGGTGCGCTCGTCACCCGTGACGCCAACCAGGACACCCTCGACGGCACCCTCGACCTGGACGCGCGCACCGTGGAAGAAGCCGGTAGCGGCGACCTGCTGACCCGCGTGACCGACGACCTCTCTTCGGCTGCTAAGTCCGTCAGCGAGGACCTGCTCGGCGCAATTTACGTGCTGCTGTACTTCCTGATTTCCACGATCTCTCTGGCGTTTGTGAGCCCGGCAATGGGTCTGATTATGCTGCCCATGATTGCGGGTCTTGCCCTCATCATGTCGAAGATGCTGCCGCTCATGGCGGCACGCAACCAGACCGCCCAGGAGCGCGTGAGTGACCTCAACAGCGTGCTGACTGAGAACATTCGCGGCACCTCCACGATCCGTGAGCTGGGTGTTCACACCGCCCGTGAAGACGCCTTCGCCGGTGAGAACAAGCGCCAGTTCGCCGCGCAGCTGGGCATGGTGCGCATCCGCCAGCTGTACTTCACCGTGGATGCTATCAACGCCTGGATCCCCACGGTTCTGTGCATGCTCTGGGGCGCCGCCTGCGTGGCTCTCGGCTGGGCAAGCTGGGGTGCCGTGGCGACCGCCTCGGTCATGGTTTTCAGCCTGCGAACCCTCGCCGACATGCTGAACCACCACGTCAGCAGCCTGCGCATCATGCTCGTGAACATGGGCCGTGTGTTCGGTGTGGTGTCCCTGGCGAAGAAGCAGCGTGAGGCGCGTGCACAACACCGTGCCGAAGCCTTCGCCGCCGTGTCTGATGAAGCCGTGAAGAACCCGGAGTACGCCATTGACTGCACCGACATCTCCTACGGCTACTCGCCGGACGCCCTCGTTTTGGAAGGCATCAACCTGAAGATTCGCCGCGGTGAAGCGCTCGCCCTGGTGGGCCGTTCCGGCTCGGGTAAGACCACCCTGGCGCGTCTGATTGGTGGTTCGCTGACCGCCCTGGACGGCACCATTAACGTGATGGGTCGCCCCGTCGGTCACGGCGACTTCCCGACCGATGCCGCCGCCGACGGCCGCCCGCGCCTGCTGGTCTGCACCCAGGAAGCACACGTCTTCTTCGGTACTCTCGCCGATAACTTTACGGTGGTCGTGCCGGATGCAACCGTCGAGCAGATGGGCGAGGCACTGGACGCTGTCGGTGCCCGCTGGTGGCGCGACCTGCCGCAGGGCATGGACACCGTCGTCAGCGGCGCGGATTCGCCTCTAACCCGCGACCAGATTCAGCAGCTGGCACTGGCACGTATCGTGCTGGCTGACCCGCACGCCGTGATTCTGGACGAGTCCACCACCCAGCTGGAGCTCGCGGACGCAACCGAGTCTCTGCGTGCCGTGCTGGCGAACCGTGCGGTGCTGATCATTTCGCACGATGCGCGTATCGCCTCCCTGGCTGACCGCGCGGTCCTGCTGCACGAGGGTAGGATCATTGCGGAGGGCTCACCGGCGGAGATTTTCGCCCTGACCTAAGCCCTAGCCTAAGCCCGGTGGATATGTCCGGCGATATGCCCGGCTGATAGTGCCCGGTACCGTCTAAAGCGGTGCCGGGCACTGCCTTTTAACGGACTTTTAATGGGCGAGTTCTGGGTGGGGTGTACGCTGAAACCTGCGCTGGAAAAGCCGCGCCGGAGTGGCGGTGCAGCAACGCAATGCTCAAACGAAAATTTCGGAGAGATTCACTTGCCACCCGCAAAACTTTCAGCTACTGAGAATCGTTGTGATAACCTGGCAAAGCGATATGGGGTGCCTTGAGACGCCCGCGACCCGCTCACCCGCCCAACTGACCGCCCAACGAAGGGCTACGGCACAGCGAAGAGCTACGGCACAGCGGGCGCACGAAACGGCGTAAGAACACTCAAGGCTGAGAGAATCACCCATTGAACCTGCTCTAGTTCGAACTAGCGAAGGGATTATCGATCATGGCAGAGCAGCCTACCGCGCCCGCGTGCGCACCCACCACCCCCTCCAACCCTGCACCCGGCGAGAGCGCCTCCGGAATTCCCGGGGCACCTGGGACCTCTAGGGTGCCGAGGGTCCTGTCCATTGCGGGAACCGACCCCTCCGGTGGGGCGGGCATTCAGGCGGACCTCAAGTCCATTACCGCATCCGGCGGTTATGGCATGTGTGTGACCACCTCACTGGTCGCCCAGAACACCTGCGGAGTGCGTGAAGTATTCACCCCGCCCCTGGAATTTTTGACCGCGCAGCTTGCCGCCGTTTTTGATGACGTCACGGTTGACGCCGTAAAAATCGGCATGCTCGGCGACGCGGACACGATCCGTACCGTCAGCACCTGGCTGAGTGAGCACCCCGTGCCCGTGGTCGTGCTCGACCCGGTCATGATTGCTTCTAGCGGTGACCGCCTGCTGCAGGCGGAGGCGGAGCAGGCGCTGCGCGATCTCGTGCCGCTCGTGGATGTGATTACCCCGAACATTCCGGAGCTTGCCGTGCTCTGCCAGAAGGAGCCTGCCCAGACCTTTGACGAGGCGCATGAGCAGGCGGCAAACCTTGCGGCGTCTACCGGAACCACCGTGATTGTGAAGGGCGGCCACCTGTGCGGTCAGGACGCCGGTAACACCGCGGTCTTCCCGGATGGCACCTGCGCGCACGTGCGCACCCCGCGCCTGGAGAGCCGCAATACGCACGGCACCGGATGCTCCCTGTCCTCCTCGCTGGCGACCCGCCTGGGCGTGGAACTGCTCCGGCACACCGAAGCCGCAGAATCTTCTGAGGGCGAGAATAATGCTCTGACCAGCGAAGATACCCACCGCGCCTTGCAGTGGAGCACCCGCTGGCTCCACGAATCCATTGCCGCAGGTGCCGGGTTGCAGGTCGGCTCCGGTGAGGGTCATGGCCCGGTGGACCACGCCGCTCGTGCCCGCCGCCTGGAGGCTGCCGCCTCCGCGTATCCGTGGCATCACCTGCTCGCCACCACCGACTCCGAGGGCAATACCCTGGACGGCACCAGCCCGGAGCGTCTGCTGCCGGTCAGCCCCGTGCCCGCCGGTGAAGCCGTCGTAAAGCCCACCGGTCCCTGGACCGCCGCCCTCTGGGCCGCCGGTGGCGAAACCTGGCACCAGATTCTGGACCTACCCTTCGTGCGTGCCCTCGGTGACGGCACCCTCGACGAGGACCTGTTCGCCTTCTACCTGGACCAGGACGCCCTCTACCTGCGCGACTATTCGCGTGCGCTCGCGACTCTCTCGGCGCGTGCCGATACCGCTGAGGCGCAGGTGCACTGGGCCGCCGGTGCGCACGAGGCGATTGCCGCCGAATCGCAGCTGCACGAGGGCTGGTTGGCGAACCGTGCGCGTTTGGGCGGGCCCTCGCCGATTACGATGGGGTACACGAATTTCCTGCGTGCCTCCGCCGCCGGTGATGATTACGTGGTCGGTGCCGCCGCTATCTTGCCCTGCTACTGGCTGTACGAAGAGGTGGGCGCTGTGCTCTCCTCACAGAATCACACGGACCACCCGTACGCGGAGTGGCTGAGCATGTACGGTGGCGAAGAGTTTGCCGCGGAGGTGGCGCGTAGCCTCGCGGAGGTGGAGCGTGCGTTTGAGACGGCTTCACCGGCGCAGCGTGTGCGTGCGGCGCAGGCGTACCTGTCGGCGTGCGTGTATGAGCGCGAGTTCTTTGACCAGGCGCACCGAGCATTGCGTTAGTTTGCTGGGCGCTGCGCTAGCTGACGGGCGCTACGTTAGGGGTTGCATTGTAACTAGCCCGCAAGGTGTTTTAGGCGCCGATGTTTTAGGCGCCGATTCTGGGCTGAATACCGCCCCGGCATGGTGTGAGATGGGTGATTGATGCTTCACTCAGACTGCCGCCGGTTCGGCGGTTGTGCCGGTTATGCTTAAGGCGTCGGTGAAAACCGTTTGCGGTAGGATTCCGGCCCTCACCCAACTGGCTGATGTACCTGCCGCGCCCGCACCTCTACGGCGTGTAACCGACCTAGGAAAGTTTGGCCCGTCGCAACCACCTCATCCAACCCCCGCGGCGGGCCAAACGCCTTCCTTCCTGGGCTTTTCCCCCGGGTTTTCTTCTCGGGGCTCCGCTTGAAAGCATTCGGCTTGAAAGTGTTTCGCGTACAAATCCCGCATAGAAATATCCCGTGCAGATACTCTCATCTGCACGGGATATTTCTATGTTCACCGCTGCGGGTCAGCCGCCGCGGCGGGTACTTCAGGCTAGTACATCAAGCGGGGGAGTAGCCTACTTGCTCTCGCCCTTCAGGGCACCTACGAGGGGGCCGATCACGTCCATGGGCAGCGGGAAGACCACGGTCGAGTTCTGGTCGGCGCCCAGCTCCAGCAGGGTCTGCAGGTAACGCAGCTGCAGGGAGGCGGGGGACTGGCTCAGAATGTCGGATGCTTCCTTCAGCTCGCTCGAAGCCTCCAGCTCACCGCGTGCCGAAATAATCTTTGCGCGGCGCTCACGCTCAGCCTCAGCCTCGCGAGCCATGGCGCGCTGCATAGCCTCGGGAATCTCAACGTCCTTAATTTCGACGAGCTCCACCTGAATACCCCACGGCTCGGTGCGCGAACCGATGATGGAACGCAGGTCTTCGTTCAGGTCCTCGCGGTGCGCGAGCAGGGTGTCCAGGTCAACGCGACCGAGCAGGGAACGCAGGGTCGTCTGCGCAATCTGGCTGGTGGCAATCGGGTAGTTCTCAACCTCAAGCACGGCGTTCTTGGCGTTGGTCACGCGGAAGAGGACCACGGCGTTCACGCGGGCGGGGACGTTGTCCTTGGTGATGACTTCCTGCGGGGGAATGGTCAGGGTGATAACACGCATATCAACGCGCTGCAGGGAGTCAACGAGGGGGAAGACGACGTTCAGGCCGGGCTTCAGCTCCGAACGCAGGTGGCCGAAGCGGAAGGAGATGCCACGCTCGTATTCGGGGATGACGCGGAACATACGAATCAGAATAAAAAGAACAATGACGGCAACTGGGATGAGGATAGTTGCCAAAGTGACGGGATCCATGGTTTTCCTTCACAAGTATTGGGGGAGGACGGTATGTGTGCCCACCTGCCCGCGCCTCATACGGTGCAGGTAGTAGGTGTTGCCCGGTACCGGGCTGTGTGTGGGGGAGTTTGGGAGGGGAATTTTCCGTTCCGGTGGCATGCGGTGGTCGGCGCCCCGGCGGTACCCCGCATGGAAAACTCAAAAGAGAAATCCATGCGGGGTAGCCAACCGAAGCTAACAGACGGGACCAGCCAGCCGGTCAGCCGCCGGAACGGAAAAACCTATGCAGCGCTATTTCTTCGCCATTTCCTCCGCGGCCTCAACCTCAGCCAGGTTCTGCTCCTGCAAGACCTCGTTCGTGGTCTTGTGCAGTCGCTTAACCGAGGTGCCGGTACCGCTCCATGCGGGGCGGTCCGGGTCGAGGACGGAGGTACGAACCGGCAGGGTTGCATCCGCAATCATCTGCTTGCGTGCCTGATCGGTACGGCGCTTACGCTCATTCGAAACGCCACCCCACTTCGCCGCGAAACGATCCATCTTCACGTTCACCGACTCATCAGCGGTGGATGCGTGAATATGCTTCGGATCGTTCTCGAAGTTCGCGGGGGAACGCATGAGCTTCACAGCCAGCGGGTAGGTCAGCGACAGGCAGACCACCGCGGCGGCACCCTCCACCAGAAGCTCCAGGGGAGAGTGCCAGACGATGGCGGCACCAATCAGGGTGACCACACCCAGCAGCGATACGGCAACGGCCAGCCCGCGGTGGAAACGACCCGACTCGGAGTAGGGCCATTCGTCCACTTCACGGGTGAGCTCGCGGCCGTTCGCCGAGACGGTGCAGCTGTCCTTGATGGGGCAGGTGTTGCACACGCTCGGCTTGGCGCGGTAACGCATCACTCGGTTATCCGAGTCGAAGGCAGTAGCCCACAGCCACTGGTCTTCGGGACAGAGCCACGCGTCGCTCTCTTCGTGGTAGGTGAACCCGAAGGTTCGCGCCGCCACCATGCGCTGACTGGTGCGCTTAGCGAGAATATCGAAGCCCCAACCCACGGCGACCAGGCCGAGCGCGTACACGCAGGCCAGCCACACGAGGAAAGAAACTCCAGCAATCTGCTCAGGCATGATTAGCCTCGACGATCGCTACGGTAGGGGCTGGTCTGCTCGGGCAGCTCCTCGGCAGCCTTCGCGCCGGCGAACTCTGCGATGCGAGCGTCCTCAACCACCTCGTACAGCGGCGGCTCGGGCAGCTCAAGGACGGTCTCCTTGCCCTTCTTCGAGAAGATGGCCTGGAGAGCCAGCAGAGCCAGCTTGATCAGCGGGATGATGCCGACCAGGAAGATCACGTCACCGGGCATACGCATCCAACCCATTACGGCGGAAGCACCGTCGTGAATGAACGCGAAGGAACGAGCCTCGTAGTAGCCCTCACCCACGGACTTGTACAGCTGAGCAATACCCAGCGGCAGCAGCGAGATGAAGGACATCCACAGCAGACCAATGTTCAGGGTCCAGAAGGAGAACTTCAGACCCTTCTCAGGCCACTTGTCCTCGGGAATCAGGTAGCGCAGACCAAACACCGCGAACGCGATCGCGAGCATACCGTACACACCCATCATGGATGCGTGTGCGTGGTTTGCGGTCAGTGCCGTACCAATCTCGAAGTAGGACACGATCGGCAGGTTAATCAGGAAGCCGAACACACCTGCGCCGAGGAAGTTCCAGAAGCCCACAGCAATCAGGAACATGACAGCCCAACGGTGCGGGAAAGGCTTGGTGCGGTTGGAGTACTGGCGAGCACCCAGCTGCATGAAGCCCCACGCCTCAACGGTCAGGAAGGTCAGCGGGATAACCTCAGCAGCCGAGAAGAACGCACCGAATGCCATCTGCTCGGAGGGGGTACCGACGAAGTAGGTGTGGTGCAGAGTACCGATCACACCACCGACGGAGTAGAGCACAGCGTCCATCATGATGATGGAGATCGCGATGCGCTCGCGGACCACGCCGAGCAGCACGAAGATGTACGCCACCATGACGGTAGTGAACAGTTCGAGGAAGTCCTCCACCCAGAGGTGAACCACCCAGAATCGCCAGAATTCGGCGACGGTCACGTGGGTACGCTGACCTGCGAGCAGGCCGACCGCGTAGAACATGGGGATGGCCAGGCCGGAGAAGAGGAACAGCCACGGCAGGGAGGTCTTCTTCGAGCCCTTCAGGCGAGCGGAGAGGGTACGCCAGACGATGACGATCCAGATGAACATACCCGCGGTGAGCAGGATCTGGAAGAATCGCGGCAGGTCCAGGAACTCCCACTGCTGCGAGAAGAAGCCGGTGAATTCCTTGGGGATGAGGCCCTTCTGAGAGAACCATTCGTTCAGCAGCGAGCCGAGGACCACGAAGACCACAGCGCCGATGAGAACGTAGGTGAGCAGGCCCTGCTTCTTGGGTTCGCGGCGGGTAATCAGCGGGGCGATGAAGATACCGCCTGCCAGGAACGCGCCTGCGGTCCAGAAGAGGGAGAGCTGAAGGTGCCAGGTTCGGGATACCGTGTAGGGCAGCAACTGGCCCATGTCGATACCGAAGAATCCGGTGAGTTCTTCACGGTAGTGCTCGGTGAGCGCACCCACCAGAGCCTGCAGCAGGAACAGCACCAGGATCGTTGCGAAGAGCAGGCAGGCTGCCTTCTGCGAGGGGGTCAGGCGAACTTCGTCGGGCTGACGGAAGTCGAGGACGGGTGCCTCTTCCGCGTGCCAGCCGATAGCGCGGGACCAGCGGCCGTAGATGGCGAACATCAGACCGGTACCACCGATGAGGGCAATCAGGGAGAGTGCCGACCAGACCATCAGATCCGCGGTGGGCTTGTTGTCCACGTTGGGTTCGGAGGGCCAGTTGTTGGTGTAGGAGTAGGGCTGGTCGGGGCGGTCAGCCGCCGATGCCCATGCGGTCCAGCCGAAGAATGCGACGAGGTCGTGCAGTTCTTCGTCGTTCTTAATGGCGTCGGGGAACAGGCCCTGCGAGGTGTCACCCTTCATCAGGGTTTCGCGGTAGTGCTTGAGCATGAGCTGGTAGCCCTTGGTTTCACCAGCGGACCAGGTCAGGGTCTTGGTCTGCTCATCGTACTTGTTCTCCTTGCGCCACTCGTTCTTGACGAGTTCGCGGGGGTCCTGCTTGCCCTGCTCACGGTACTCCTTGACGGCGGCATCGGTGGTCAGGCGCAGGTATTCTGCAGTGTAGTCGGGGCCGAGGTAGGCACCGTGGCCGAGTACGGATCCGTACTGCTGCAGGCCGCGTCCCTGGAACAGCTCCTGACCGTGCAGGATCTGTTCTTGGGTCGCGATGACTTTGCCGTCATTGCCGACAATTTTGTCGGGGAGCGGCATGGAGAGTGCGTAGGTGCGCATTGCAAGGACTGCCATGATGGTGAAGCCCAGGAGCATCACAAACGCAACAGCCTGTACCCAGCCTTTTCCGGCATAGGCACCGACCGTGTCTGAGCGGCGGGCAATCTTTGCTGCCTGCGCACGCGAGACGGGTTTTGTAGCCATAGTGTATGTCTCCAGTGTGCGTGGAATTTGTATGTGGAGTGGCTCCGACGCACATCCGCTGGAGGGGCGGCTCACTATGTTCGGGGTGAATCGTCCTTGAGGGAGGTGCGACAGCCCACCCTGCCTTTTATTCTTGCATATTAAATACGCATTTACGAAACTTTGCTGACGTAGCGTCACAATGTGACGCGGCTACTTTTCTGGAAAATCTGCAATCACACGGCGGAAAACCTGAAATATTACGTTGAGGTTGAACCCTTAGCTTTCGCGCTGCCGCCCTGCGCTGCCTCACCGCCTGTAACGGAGGGGGAGGCGAAGGTTTCGGTGTTCCAGGGTATTCCAGGGTGTTCCGGCGCGGAAGGGATGCAGGCAGGCGCATCCCAGCATGTGGAAGGGGAGTGCGGCACCCCTCACGTTCCTACACTCGGGTGTGGAATAATAAAACCCGGTACTACTAAACACAGTACAAATTTTTTCAGTACAGATTCTGTACACCCGCACGGCGCACCGTCCGAAGGGGTCACTCACCCCGCATCCACGGCGGACCGCCGCCACAGCCCGCAATCTATCGGCACCTCAGGAGAGTTCACGTGCTTCTCTACAAAACCACCCAGAAAGCAGTCACCGGAATCCTACGCACCGTCTTCCGCGCCCGCGTGACCGGACTCGAAAACTTCCCCGCCACCGGCCCGGTGATTGTCGCCTCCAACCACCTGTCCTTCCTGGACTCCATCATTATTTCCGCCATGATGCCGCGCCGCGTGGCGTTCCTCGCCAAGGCCGAGTACGTGAACACCCCCGGCCCGCGCGGCAAGATGATGAAGGCATTCTTCGAAGCCGTGGACATCATTCCCGTGAACCGCTCTGACCGTTCCGAATCACTCAAGGCGCTCGACATCGCCCTGGAGAAGCTGCAGGAGGGTAAGGTCTTCGGCATTTATCCCGAGGGCACCCGCTCCCGCGACGGCTACCTGTACCGCGGCAAGATTGGTGTGGCGTGGCTGGCGCACATGACCGGCGCGCCCGTGGTTCCGGTCGGTCTGATCGGTACCGACCGCCTGCAGAAGCCCGGTTCGAACATGATTTACCCGCGCCGCTTCACGATTCGTGTGGGTAAGCCGCTCTACTTTGAGAAGACCGGCGAGAAGATGACCGGCAAGCAGCGCCGCGTCACCACGGACACGATTATGGACGAGATTGCTCAGCTGTCCGGTCAGGCGCGAAAGCACGAATACAACGTTTCGCCCTCAGCCGCACGTGACGCAGGCTAGGGCGCGCGCCGCCTGTACCGCGTAGACTTAAACCGCGCATTCACGCACCCACCCCGCACTTTGGGGGAGATGGGTGTAGGATGCGCGGTTTGTCGTATGCGCGAGCCTGAGATGCCCTCGGTAGCTCAGCAGAAAGCCCAGTAGAGCGAGGAGAAAGTACCCATGGCAGAGCCTTCCAGCTACCGCCCCGCCCCCGGCGAAATCCCCACCGACCCGGGCGTTTACCGTTTTCGTGATGCCGACGGCCGCGTCATCTACGTGGGTAAGGCGAAGAACCTGCGCAACCGCCTCAACAGCTACTTTGCGTCCCCGCAGACGCTGAGCCCGAAGACCTATGCGATGGTGCATACGGCGGCGAGTGTGGAGTGGACCGTGGTGGCGAGCGAAATGGAATCCCTGCAGCTCGAATACACCTGGATTAAGGAGTTTTCGCCGCGGTTCAACATTGCCTTCCGTGACGATAAGTCGTACCCGTACCTGGCGATTACCGTCAATGACGTGTACCCGCGCGCGATGGTGACTCGCGGTGAGCGCCGTAAGGGCGTGCGCTATTTCGGTCCCTATTCGCAGGCGTGGGCGATTCGTGAAACCCTGGATGCGCTGCTGCGCGTGTTCCCGATGCGCACCTGCACGAATGGCGTGTTTAACCGCGCGAAGAATAGTGGCCGACCGTGCCTGCTCGGTTATATCGATAAGTGTGCGGCGCCGTGCGTGGGCAAGATTAGCGCCGAGGAGCATCGCGAGTTGGCGCGCGGGCTGACCCGGTTCATGGCGGGTGGTGCTGAGAAGCATATCGCCCAGTTGACCGCGGAAATGAAGGCCGCCGCAGCTGATATGGATTTTGAGCGCGCCGCGATTCTTCGCGACGATATTGCCGCGCTGACTAAGGCGTTTGAGCGTAACGCCGTGGTGCTCGGCGCGACCGTGGATGCCGACCTGTTCGCCTACGCCGAGGATGACTTGGAGGCATCCGTGCAGGTGTTCTTTGTGCGCGGCGGCAGGATCCGCGGCCAGCGCGGCTGGATCGTGGAGAAGGTCAATGACAGCACCGATGCGCAGCTCATTGAGCAGCTGATCGCGCAGGTGTACAGCGATATTGCGGCGAGCCTCGCCTCCCAGAAGGACGCCGAGAAGAGCCTGAACAGCTACGATATTCCGCGCTCCGTGCTGGTGCCGGTGGAGCCTGAGAATAAGGAGCAGCTGGCGTCCTGGCTGGCGGAGGTGCGCGGTGGCCCCGTGGAGATTAGCGTCCCGCAGCGCGGCGACAAGGCAGAACTCATGAAGACGGTTGCCGAGAATGCGCGCCAGTCGCTGACCCTGCACAAGAGCCGCCGTGCCGGTGATTTGACCACCCGCAGCGCCTCCCTCGTGGAGCTGCAGGAGGCGCTGGAACTGCCCGACCCGCTGCTGCGCATTGAGTGCTACGACATTTCGCATGTGCAGGGCACGAACGTGGTCGCGTCCATGGTCGTCTTTGAGGATGGCATGCCCGCGAAGAACGCCTACCGCACCTACAGCATTACTGGCGACGCCGCGCGTGACGATACCGCCAGCATGTACGACGTCATTACCCGCCGCTTCAAGAGGCACCTGGCGCAGCAGGCGGAAGGCGAAGCCGCGCCCGTGCACTCCGGCGAGATTGACGCCTCCACGCCCGAGCCTGCAAAGTTCGCCTACCCACCGAACCTCGTGCTCGTGGACGGCGGCCCGCCTCAGGTGGCTGCCGCCTCCGCCGCGCTGAGCGACCTGGGCATTACGGATGTGTACGTTGCCGGCATCGCTAAGCGCCTGGAGGAACTGTGGCTGCCGGACGACGATTACCCGGTCGTGCTGCCGCGCACCTCGCAGGCGCTGTACCTGGTGCAGCGCATCCGCGATGAGGCGCACCGTTTCGCCATTACTTTTCACCGTTCTAAGCGCGGTAAGGCGATGGTCGCCTCCGCCCTGGACGAGGTGCCCGGTCTGGGCGAGGTGAAGCGTGCCGCGCTGATTAAGCACTTCGGGTCGGTGGCTCAGATAAGGCAGGCGAGCGCTGAGGAGCTGACGGCGGTGCCGGGTATTGGTCCGGCGTTGGCTCAGAAGATTCTGGCGGCGCTGACCTAGGCGGTGCTGATCTAAGCATCCGGTGGCGCTACGTGAAAGCCCGCCCGGGGTATGAACGCAGCGCCCCGCCTCGTAATAGCGCTTAACAAACGTGTCATAATTGAAGGAAACCGTCATCATTACGAGCGCGCTATCTTCGCGCGCCCTCAACCAGTAGAGTGGAAACCGTGAGTACTAACCATCTGCGCCTATTCACCAGCGAGTCGGTGACTGAAGGCCACCCCGATAAGATTTGTGACCAGATTTCTGACGCCATCCTTGACGGCATCATTGCCCAGGATCCCGCAGCGAACGTTGCTGTGGAGACCATGGTAACCACCGGGCAGGTGCACGTTGCCGGTGAGGTGACCACCTCCAGCTACGTCGAAATCCCCTCCATCGTGCGCGAGACCATTCTGGGTATCGGCTACGATTCCTCTACCCGCGGCTTCGACGGCGAGTTCTGCGGCGTGTCCGTGTCCATCGGCGAGCAGTCCCCGGACATTAACGCCGGCGTGTACGAGTCCCTTGAGGTTCGTCAGGGCATCGCTGCTGACGAGTACGACCGCCAGGGTGCGGGCGACCAGGGCATCATGTTCGGCTACGCTTCGAACGAGACGAACGTGCTGATGCCCGCCCCGATTTGGCTGGCGCACCGCCTCTCCGAGCGTCTGACCAAGGTCCGTAAGGACGGCCTGCTGACCGAGCTGCGCCCCGACGGCAAGACTCAGGTGACCCTCGGCTACGATTCGAACAACGTCCCCGTCTCCGTGGACACCGTGGTTGTTTCGAGCCAGCACACCGCAAGCTACGACCTGGCTGACCTGCGTGCAGACATTGAGAAGCACGTAATCGCACCGGTTCTGGGTAGCGTTGATTTGGATTCTTCCAACGCTAAGTTCATTGTGAACCCCGCTGGCCGCTTCGTTCAGGGTGGCCCTGTGGGTGACGCGGGCCTGACCGGCCGCAAGATTATTGTGGACACCTACGGCGGTTCGGCTCGTCACGGTGGTGGCGCGTTCTCCGGTAAGGACCCGTCGAAGGTGGACCGTTCCGCAGCGTACGCAATGCGTTGGGTTGCGAAGAACATCGTGGGTGCCGGTCTTGCCGACCGCGCCGAGGTTCAGGTTGCGTACGCTATCGGCCAGGCAGCGCCGGTCGGCCTGTACGTTGAAACCTTCGGCACCGAGAAGGTTGACCCGATCAAGATTGAGAAGGCTGTGCATGAGGTCTTCGACCTGCGCCCGCTGGCAATCATTAACGAACTGGATCTGCGCCGCCCGATCTACAAGAAGACCGCAGCTCACGGCCACTTCGGTCGTACCGAGCCGGAATTCACCTGGGAGCGCCTGAACCGCGTGGATGCACTGCGTTCGGCAGTGTCCTCCTCCTAATATCTGTCAGGGTAGAGGAGCACGCTGATTCGGGTGACTCAGAGTAGTTCTGAATCGAACTCTTCGGCACCGTTGGGTGCCCAGCAGGAATCCCTGCAACAGCTTGACCTGTTGCAGGGATTTCCTGCTCTTCGTGATGCCCTGATTCCTGCTGCCCCGGAGCCGGTGAATGTTGCCGCTGAGCTGGAGGCGAGCGGCGTGCCGAACCCTGTGGCGCGTGTGCGCGTGGACAGCACCCTGCCGCAGGTGGACCGCACGTTTGATTACCGCGTGCCCGCTGAGCTGAGCGAGGATGCGGTGCCCGGTGCCCGCGTGCGCGTGCTGTTCAACGGCCACGAGCTGACCGGCTACATTGAGGAGCGCGCCGCCACGACTGATTGGACGCGTACCTCGCTACTGCCGCTCAAGTCGGTGCTGTCGCGTGTACCGGCTGTTGCACCCGAAATTTTTGCGCTTGCCGAGGCGCTTGCCGACCGTTACGCCTCCACGGTGGCGAACGTGCTGCGTCTGGCGGTGCCGCCGCGCATTGCCGCGCTGGATAAGAAGTACGCGCCTCTTCTGCCGGGTTACGAGTCGGCGTATTTGGGTGATTCTGCCCCGGTAAGTACTTCCGATGCTCCCGAGAACGCGGCTTCCGAGCACGCGGCTTCCGAGAGCGCGGAATCTGAGCCTTCTGCCGCCTCCACCGCCTCCAGTACCGCTACCTCCAGCACTGCCGACCCGTACGCTTGGCTTGCCACCCCCGGCGCGCCCGCACCCTTCGTGCTGGACCCGCCGTCGCTGAACCCGGACGCGCCGGATGCCGCCTCCGTCTTCTCCGATTACGAGAACGGTGCGGAGTTCATTGAGGATGTTGCCGCCGGTGCCGCGACCCGCGCCGTGATGACGGTTCTTCCCGGCCACCTGGAGCACACGTGGGCGGATGTTGTGGCGACCGCACTCGCGACGGCTGCAACAAGTGGTCGCGGCGCTATTGCGGTGGTTCCGACCGCTAAGAACCTGGATCTTCTGGAGGCGGCGCTCGCCGAGCGTCTGCCGGCTGACTCGTTTGTGCGTTTGAGTTCTGATTCGACTCCGCATACTCGCTATCACGGGTTTGTGAAGGCGCGTTTGGGGCGAGTTCCGGTGGTGATTGGCACCCGCGCGGCAGCGTATGCGCCGGTGGCGAATCTGGGCCTGGTGGTGTGTTGGGATGACGGAGATTCTTCGCTGGTGGA
>ERZ773196.352-NODE-352-length-28842-cov-8.916351_pt1 | contig 28842 bp, 19 predicted proteins | sample MGYA00581009_ERZ773196 | MGnify/ENA primary metagenome ERZ773196 (study PRJEB29015, sample SAMEA2738162) | human oral metagenome | biome: human oral; feature: human-associated habitat; material: saliva | place: China | collected 2243 ... | reverse complement strand
TTGCGTGGATTTCGATACCCGCACCGGCCTGTACCGGATCGTCCTTGACTGCTCGTCCTGCGCCCAGCCTCCACGAGGCCACGCCCACGCTCAGCGCATCCATTTCGGAAAGGTAGCCATCGGCCTCGGCAGTGACAGTGTGAGTCAGCGTTGAGGTCGGCAGCGCAGCATCGGGGTCTCCCCCCTGCTCACGGATCATTGCGCGCCAGGTATCCATCGCACGACCGTCCTTGAGCGCAGACTCAACGTCGACGTCGCTCTTACCGGCCATGGACAGCATGGTGCGAGCAAGCTCAACGGTCAATTCCACGACATCTGCGGGGCCGCCGCCGGCCAGAACCTCAACCGATTCTTCGATCTCAAGCGCATTACCAACCTTGAGCCCCAGCGGGGTTGACATATCGGTGAGCAGCGCCTGGGTCTTCACACCGGCATCTCGTCCAAGGTCCACCATGGTGCGGGCAAGCTCGCGGGCATTGTCAATGTCCTTCATGAATGCGCCACTGCCAACCTTGACGTCCAAGACCAGCGAATCGGTGCCTTCAGCAATCTTCTTCGACATGATCGAAGAGGCAATCAGTGGAATGCAATCGACGGTCGATGTGATATCGCGCAGTGCGTAGAGCTTCTTATCTGCGGGGGCAAGTCCCGCACCCGCTGCGCAAATGACAGCGCCGCATCCTTCGCCCAGCTGATGGTAGATCTCTTCGTTGGAAAGTGAGGCGCGCCAGCCGGGGATGGCCTCGAGTTTGTCCAAGGTTCCGCCTGTGTGACCAAGGCCTCGGCCGGAAAGCTGCGGAACGGCAACGCCAAAGCACGCAACCAGGGGCGCAAGAGGAAGGGTGATCTTATCGCCGACACCGCCAGTGGAGTGTTTGTCAGCGGTCACTCGGCCAATTCGAGCGAAATCCATACGTTCGCCGGAATCAATCATGGCCTGGGTCCAAGTGACGATTTCTTCCCGATCCATTCCGCGCAGGAAGACGGCCATGGCAAGCGCTGCCATTTGTTCGTCTTTCATGACCCCGCGCGTGTAGGCATCAATGGTCCACTGGATTTCTTCGGTGGACAGTTTCCCGCCATCGCGCTTCACGCGGATGACGTCGACGGCATCAAACTGTTTCATGATGTCCTTCCTGGGTGTTGTTGTCGGGCTATGTGTGTGGCGGACGTACATGTCACCTGATGACACATACGCCCGCCACAGTGATTAGTCTTCCGTGAATCGCGCCGAGGCGACTTCGGTTAGGTCGTGCGGACCAAAAGCCCCCGGGAGCACCTGCTTCATGGTCATGACACCTTCGGACATCAGAACCAAGCAGTCATTCCCACCGTGCTCAAAAATAAGCTGGCGGCAGCGTCCGCAAGGAGCCACGGGTTCGCAGTTTCCGTTCACTGCAACGACCGCTGCCAAGCGGCCTCCACCCGAGCGCACCATCTGCGAGACCATCCCGCATTCGGCACACAGGGTGACGCCATAACCGGCATTTTCCACATTGCAGCCCGAATAGGTGTGTCCATCGGTTGTCAGTCCTGCCGCACCGACGGGGAAACCGCTGTAGGGGCAGTAAGCCTGCTCCATTGCCGAGATCGCAAGATCCTTGAGCTCTTCCCAATTGATATCCATGTTTGGGTCCTTTATCTACCTAGCCGTCGATCACTTCGTATAAGGAATGTTTTCGGCTGCCGGCGGACGCGACTTTCCAACGAAGCCAGCGACCGCAATGATGGTCACGATGTAAGGAATCATCGAGATCAGGTCCGAAGGAATGGACTGCTCAAGGTTGGGCAGCAAGCGAGCGAGCGCTTGGGCGAAGCCGAACATGAGCGCCGCGCCCATAGCACCGATCGGGTGCCACTTACCCAAAATCATTGCCGCAAGGGCGATGTAGCCGTTACCTGCGGAGATATTGTCGGTGAAGGAGAGGCCCGAACCGATGGTGAAGAATGCGCCACCCAATCCAGCAAAACCAGAAGCAAGGATCGCATTGAGGGTTCGCGTGCGATTGACGTTGATGCCGACGGTATCGGCAGCGCGCGGGTGCTCACCACAGGCGCGAAGGCGCAGGCCCCAGCGTGAACGGTAGAGGTAAAGCGCCAAGAAAATCACCGTGGCATACATCAGGTACACCAAGATGTTGTGGTTGAAGAGCACGGGACCAAGAATCGGGATCTCACCTAGGAGCGGGATTTTGATGTCTGAGAGCGAGAACCTGTTGGTGTTGAACAGCTCGGGCTTCTTCGTCATCCACGTTCCGTAGAAGAAGGTCGTCAGACCCGCTGCAAGGACGTTCAAAACCACACCGACGATGATCTGATCCACGCCGTACTTGACCGAGAAGAGTGCCAAGAGGCAGCCAAGGAATGCGCCCGCGATTGGGGCTGCGATCAAACCTGCCCACGAGGTCTGGAAGAAGGATGCTGCCATGACACCGGCGAAAGCACCCAAGAGCAGGTCACCTTCAATGGCGATGTTGACAACGCCAACGCGTTCGGAGACAACGCCCGAAAGGGAACCGAAGATCAGAGGCGTCGAGATTGCCACTGTGGAGTAGAGGGTGGAGGTCAGTGTGACAACACCGGCCGAACCCGAACCCGCGTAGATCAAGAAGCCAAAGACCGTTGCAATTCCGGCAACGATCATCATGGTGACGTCAAGCCACCGCGGATTTTGACGACGTGCCCACACCGAGTAGATCGACCAGGCTGTCACCAGAAGGGTGAATACCGTCAGTACCAGAAGGATGGGACGACCGGGGGTGACAATATCGTCGATATTGATGCTCTGGGACTTGTCGTTGAGCCTGATTGTGACATCGCCACTGACCTTGACGACGAAAAGAATCTGCAGAAGGGCTGCCAGAACGTAGACGACCGGCATCTTCCACGAGCGCTTGAGCTGAACGTCATTCATTGCGCGCGTCTGGCTCATCGTGCCTCTCCTTCCGTATCGGCGGAGGCACCATCGGTGGCGGCATCGCCGCCCTTGGATGCTGCGTCTTCCTTTACTGCCGAGGCCATGGCCGGGGTCTTCCCGTCTTCTTCAGTGCCCTCACCGCTGAGTTCAGCGAGCTCAGCACGCAAGCTCTTCTTGGTTTCCTTTGGCAGATGGAAGAGCCAACGGACCAGCATGGGAGCTGCGATCAGCAAGACGATCACTGACTGGAGGATCAAGATCATATCGATCGGAACCCCCTTGGCCTGCATGGTGTAACCACCGGCTTTGAAGGCACCGAAGAGGATACCTGCACCCAGAGTACCCAGAGGCTTATTGCGGCCCAAGAGAGCAACGGTGATGGCATCAAAACCAATGGAGCCTGCGATATCCCTTGAAACGTACCCAACGGTACCCAAGGCCTCGTTCGCACCTGCGAGTCCCAGGAAAGCGCCGGATATCGCCATGGTAATTGCGGTGATCTTTCCGACTGAGATGCCAGCGGTACGTGCGGCCTCGGGGTTGGCACCAACTGCGCGGATTTCGAAGCCAAGGGTCGAGCGCTCAATAAGCCACCAGAAAATGATGACGGCAAGGAGGGCAATGAAAAGACCAACGTGGATCTTGAAGGGGGCATCCAGGATACGGGTGAAGGCAGCTGAATCCGCAACCTTCGGGGTTTGAGGTTGATTAGAACCGGGAACCTGCCACGACTTCTTCGAGAGGATGTAACCCAGCGCCAATGTTGCAATCGAGTTCAACATAATGGTGACGATGACTTCGTTCGCACCGGTCTTTGCTTTGAGAACACCGGCAATTCCCGCATAGAGCGCACCGGCAACCATCGCGGCGAGAAGAGCAACAAGAGTGTGAACGACGGGTGGCAGATTCATTGCGAAACCAACCCAGACAGCGGCAAGAGCACCAAAGATGATCTGGCCTTTACCGCCGATGTTGAACAGGCCTGCGCGGAAGCCCAAGGCTAGGCCCAAGCCACCCAATACCAAGGGGATGGAGAAGAACAGGGACTCTGTCAAAGGTTTGATCTGGCGCTGAAAACTACGAGCGGCTGGATCGAAGATTGCTCCGCGGAACATCGCGTAGTAGGCATCGACCACAGATGCTCCGGTCATTGCGATCAGAATGGCACCGATAGCGAAGGCAATGAGAACCGCAAGGATGGAAACGAACCATCGCGATCCCAGAATATGACGGCACACAATCAGTGCCTTCGAAGGACGCTTTACCGCGGTCATCAGTTCTCCTCCACGTGTGAATCCGAAACCTCAGCGTGTTCGTGCACGCCTTCGACGGCCTCGTCATAGGGAACGCCAGCCATCATCAAACCAAGAACATCGCGCGGGGTGTCCGCGGGAACGATTCCCATCACGCGGCCTCGGTACATGACGACAATGCGATCGGCCAGCGAGATCACTTCGTCCAATTCCGATGAGATCAGAAGGACGGGAATGTTCTGGTCGCGCACCTCAACAATGCGCTTGTGAATGAATTCGATAGAACCAACATCCACACCGCGAGTTGGCTGGTTCGCAACAAGCAGATTGAGGTCCTTTGACATCTCACGCGCGACAACAACCTTCTGCTGATTTCCGCCCGAGAGCGAGGAAATCGGGTCGTTGATTGAGGTCAAACGAATATCGAATTCCTGCTCTTTATCGCGCGCGTTCTGAGCAATGGCCCCCAGCTTGAGCATTGGGCCCGATGCAAAGGAGGAATCCTTGTACTGGTCCAAAATCAAGTTCTCAGCAATGGAGAAAGTAGAAATGATGCCATCGGTCGATCGGTCTTCGGGAATGAAGCCAACGCCTGCGTCCAAAGACTTTCGAGGACCCGCGTGGGAAATATCTTCGCCTTCCAGAAGAATTTCACCAGAATCTGGGGTACACAGACCCAAAACGGTTTGCGCCAATTCGGTCTGGCCGTTGCCCTGCACGCCCGCGACTGCAACGATTTCTCCGCGCTCTACCGCGAAGGAGACGTGATCAAGAAGCGGAACGCCCTGGGGCGAAAGCATGGAGATCGCTTTGAATTCCAGTCCCCCACCAGTGGGCGCTGCGGGAGCTTTTTGAACGCGCATCATGACAGAGCGGCCCACCATCTTATTCGCCAGTTCTGATTCAGAATCTTGCGGGGAGGCTTCACCAACGACGGCACCGCGTCGAATCACGGTAATTTCGTCTGCAACGGCTCGAACTTCGCGAAGCTTGTGAGTGATGAAGACAATCGAGGTCCCAGCGTCGGCAAGTTGACGCATGATCGCCATGAGTTCGTCAGTTTCTTGGGGTGTGAGCACTGCCGTTGGCTCATCAAGAATAAGGACCTTCGCCTGGCGGGAAAGCGCTTTAACGATTTCGACTCGCTGCTGAGCGCCGACCGAGAGATCTTCAATGAGCGCATCGGGATCAAGATCGAAACCAAATCGCGCTGAAACCTCTTTAACGGTCTTACGCGCCTGAGCAAGATCAATCAAGCCGCTTGCCTTGGTTGGTTCAAATCCCAGTGCGATTGATTCCGCGACGGTAAACACTGGAATCAGCATGAAGTGCTGGTGAACCATGCCGATTCCGGCTGCGACCGCGTCGCCGGGGCCATCGAAGTGGACGGGCTTTCCGTCAATAAGGATTTCGCCTTCATCGGGTTGGTGAAGGCCGTAGAGCACGTTCATCAACGTTGACTTACCCGCTCCGTTTTCACCGAGAAGTGCGTGAATGTGGCCTTCTTCAATTGTCAGGTTGATGTCGTTATTTGCGACCAGAGGACCGAAACGTTTGGTGATCCCCTTCAGTTCCAATTTCACTCTACTGCGCCCCTTCTGCGTGGTCGAGCTCTCGTTTCAGGATAGCTGAAAAAAGTGGGGCGCGATGGTCGAAAACCACCGCGCCCCAACCTAAGATTTCCGCGTCACTTCGGGGAGTTTGCGGACTCAACCTTCAGCTCGCCCTTCTTGATCTGATCGGTGAGCTTGGTCAGCTCGTCCTTCAGATCCGAGGGAACCTTGGAGTCGAAATCGTGGAAGGGAGCAATGGAAACGCCACCGTTCTCCAGGGTGCCCACGTAGGGGGTTGCAGTGAACTTGCCGTTCACGGAGTCCGTGATGGCCTGCTCAACCGAAGCACCAATTTCCTTCATGACCGAGGTCAGGACGATCGACTTGTAGTCGGGGGCAGACTGGTACCAGTCGGAGTCAACACCGATGATGTAAGTCTTGCCATCAGCCTGTGCAGCTGCTGCTGCGCCCAGGCCCACGGGGCCTGCGACGGGCATGATGATGTCAGCACCCTGGTCGATGAACTGCTGGGCCTGCTGCTTGCCCAGTGCCTGGTCATCGAAGGACTGGGTGAAGGAGCCGTTCTGAGTTGCCTTATCCCAACCGAGGACCTGGACATTGGTGCCCTTGGCCTTGTTGTAGGCGGCAACGCCATCAGCAAAACCATCCATGAAGACGGTAACCGAAGGAATCTGGATACCACCGAAGGTGGCAACCTTGCCGGTCTTGGACATGCCTGCTGCGGCGTAACCCGCAAGGTAGGCGGCTTCAGCGGTGTTGAAGAGCAGTGGGCGTGCGTTCTCGACGGTGACGGTCTTGTTGGAATCATCCGAGAAGGAGGAGTCAACCAGTGCGTAGTGAACATCCTTATTCTCATTTGCAGAGGCGTGGAGCGCCTTCTCGAGGTTGAAGCCAACGCCGATGATCAGGTTGCAGCCATCGGAAACCATGGATTCGGTGTTGGGGACGAAGTCTGCCGAGGAGGAAGACTCTGCGGTGTTGATCTGAATACCGAGCTTGGACTGTGCGGCCTTCAGGCCGTTGTATGCGGACTCGTTGAAGGACTTGTCGTCCCAACCGCCTGCGTCCGACACTGCACAGGCCTTGAAGGTTGCGCCCTTCGATGCTGAGTCGGAGCTAGATTCTGACGAGGCCTTCTGGCCGGATGAGCACGCGGTCAGCGCGAGAGTTGCGACGCCGGCGACCGCAACAAATTTGGTGAGGGTCTTCATGCTGTATTTCCTCCACATAGGTTGTGTACATCCAGAGATGGATAGATGCGAGGATGCGATGAGACCCAGAATGGGCACATGCATCACCGCTTGCGAGAACGCATAAGTGTGCTGCGTTGACGCCCACTAACGAGTTTCACCCGTCACAAATAGGCGTGTCAAGGCGGATTGGATACAGCTCGATAACGAATCTATAAAACTCATCTTTTCCGCATAAATGCAGTAATTATTCATTTCTGAATCACAGTTGTCCTCTCAACATATGGGCACACTTGCATAAAACTGCCAAAGCCTAGAAGAGACACACTCGGAGATTGACACAGTTAACAAAAACAGTGGGTGGCACAGCCATACGGCCATGCCACCCACGTGCGAATTCAGTGCTCAATCAGAGTGAGATCCTCATGAGTACAGCATCCGTTTCAGTTCTTCTTGCGACGCAGAGCAACCCCTGCACCACCCAGCGCAAGAGCGGCCAAAACTGCAATTCCAGCTACAGAACCGGTCTTCGCCAGCTTCTTGCCCTTCGGAGCCTTCGGGTTCACCGCGGTGTTCGGCGTTGCAGGCTGCGCAGCGGCGGGGCAAGCAACCGACACGGTCAAACCTGCGGCCTCGGGAACAACGGTTCCAAAGTCGGTCTCAACGGTGACGGGCAGGGAGAGCACTCCCCCTTCGGGCTTGGCGGCGCATACCGACATCGGCAGCGAGGCCTTCAGAGTTGCCTGACCTGCACCATCAGTCGTGATGATCGAGGCTTCGTCAGAGGCATGCAATTCACGCAGCGAGTTATCGACACTTGCGTTGGCGACAACCGATCCGAAGGAGACCTTGACATTCTGGGTCTTTCCGGGGCCCTCGGAGAAGGACAGGCCGCGCAAAGGCACGGTGAATTCTTGATCGGGAGTCACCGGGTCGCTCGGGAGCGTCACGCCGATCGCCTGCTTGAGGGTGGCGGCCTTAATGCCGTTGTGTGCACCCAGGTACTCGTTGAACTTATCGCGGTCGAGGTTACCCAAAACCGTCTTCGTGCCACGGGTCAGCGCCGGGAAGGTGTCACCACCTGCGAGCAAGAAGGTAACGGATCCAACCGTGTAGTCCTTGTTCATATCAATGGGTGCACCATTGACCAGCAGCGAGGTAATGCGCTCGCCGTAAGGCTTCGAGGCATCGTAGGTGTATTGAACATTCTTCGACAGGCCAAGCTTGAGCAGCGGGCGCGAGTTCTGAGAGTTCAGGTTCGTCTTCCACTGTTCTTCCAGAGCATCCTTCACATCGGAGCCCTTGATGGTTACGTATCCCAGCTCGTTCGAGAAGGGCATGACATCGTAGCTCTGCTTGTAAGTGATGGTGCCATCGCTACCGGGTTCAAGATCCGCACGCAGACCACCGGCATTGATCATGCCGATATCAACGGGGTTTCCATCGGGTGTGCGAATTGTTTCACGCATCGCATCGGCCGCGAGGTTGCCCAGCGTCGATTCGATGCCGCGGTTACCGCCCTTTTCGATGCTTCCATCGGGGGCCACGAAAATACCGCGGTGGAAGCTCTCGGTGTATCCACGTGCCACAACTTCAGCGCCAGCTACTGCCGAGGCCTGCTGCGCACGGGTCACGACTGCCTTTGTCTCGGGGTCTTCACCGCACTCGTAAACGGTTGCAGCGGGGATTAGCTTGGTATCGGCCTTAACGACCTTTCCGGTCGCCGTGTCGTAAGAGATCTGGATCAGGCCCAGGTTATCCGTGTAGGAACCCGAGGCCACTCCCGCGAGAAGCGGATTTGCAGAGGTGAGCGTGACCGGCGAATCGACGTGGTCGAACTCGTAAGGCACGTGCGTGTCACCGCCCATGAGGCCGTCGACATCTGCGCTCATCTTCGGGTAGTTATTCTTCACGTCATCATCGAGCATGGCGATGACGATCTGTGCGGTTCCATCCTGCTTGAGCTTCTTTGCCAGGGTGTTGATCTTGGCGATCGGATCATTGAAGGTCAAACCCGCAGTAGTTCCGGGGCTGAGCTTATAGGGCACGTCCCCAGCAATTGCACCAATAAATGCAACCGTCACTCCCGAGGGAGAGGTCCACAGCTTGTACTCTCCCAGGTAAGGAGTTCCCGAGCCCCAGGTTCCCATTCCGTCAACGTTTGCAGCCAGGTAGGGGAAATTCGTCTGAACAAACTCAGAAGGATTCGATCCATCAACACGCTGCTTGAAGACAGCCTGCCCCATATCGAGCTCATGGTTACCCATGGTCGATGCCAAGGGGTGCATCGTATTGAGGGCCTCGATGGTCGGGTTGTCCTTCAGCGCACCCGAAGTGTAGGGAGATGCACCAATGTTGTCACCCAACAGGGTGAAGCTTGAGTTCGGATTTGTCGCCTTTGCTTTCTTAAGGTAGCAATTCATCGCCGGAAGACCCGATTCGCTGATCTTCTTGGTCTTGCGATCCTTTTGCGGCTCAATGTGTCCGTGCACATCGGTCAGGTTGTACAGGTCCAAGGTGACGATATCGGAAGCTCCGCGATCCGTTCCGGCTGCGGGGGCCGGGTCAGGAGTCGCCTTGCTTGCCGAGGCCTCGGCAGTGGGGGTGGCGGCAGGAGCCTCGGTGCTCGCTTCCGCCGTTGGGGTGGCGTCGCTAGCAGGCTCCGCGAGCGCAGTCAGCGGGGTTGCAAAGAGCGCGAGTGCCGCACCGGTTGCAATCGCCACTCGTCGTGAAGTGGTGAACATATTGTGTGTTCCTCTCGTGATGGTTGGTGAGGGTCAGAGGGTCTTACGGCGCAGCGCGCAACCGATTGCTGCCAGGGCCAGGGCTCCCGCAATCAGCGGAATGCTTCCCATGACACCGGTCGAGGCCAAAGTGGAGTGCTTCGGAGTTGCTGCGGATTGCGGGGTGGGTTGCGTGGGAGCGTTCGGGGAGGTGGAGGCCTGCCCCGAAGGCTCGCTGGTCGGTGCAACACTTGGGTTGTTGATCGGGGTGATGAGGTTCAAACCGATGATTTCAGGATTGTGGTCCGAGGCGCGGTAGGGGTTATCGGCCTCGAAAGCCAAGTAGGCGTTGTAGTTGGCACGCGAGTATTCGAAGGCCATGCTTTCTTGTGCGTTCACGGCCCACGATTTCACTTCAGTAATCAGCGGGTGTGCTGCAGAGTTTGCAAAGACGTGGTCCATTGATCCGGAGCGACCACCATAGACGTAGGAAGAGTCGCCGTGACCTGACTCGTGGGTCCATCCAGCATCGGTGAGAACCTTCAACGGATCTTCCTTGGAATAGGCGTTGAAGTCACCGACAAGCACAGTCGGGGTGCCATTGAAACGCTGAGCAAAAGTGGCGAGTGCTCGGGCCTGCTTCACGCGGACTCCATTGGAGTTACCCTGCCCGTCACCGTTGTCGGTATTTGCGGCAGCTTCTGCACCAGACAAGTTCTTCGGCGCGGAACCCTTCGACTTAAAGTGGTTGGCAATAACGACGAAATTCTTTCCTTCGTGGTTTGCGTCAGTGATCGGCTTGAACTCTTGAGCCAGCGGCTGGCGAGCGAGGCCCGTGTATGCCGGATCATCGTAAATGACGGAGTCCCCAACCGGGCTAATCTTTGCCTTCTTGTAGATGAAGGCAATACGGATGACGTCTTCGTTTGCCGGAACGGTTGAGGGGCTGGGGACATAGGCCCAGACCTCGGATCCGGCAGCCGCATTGAGTGCATTGACGAGGCTCTTGAGCGCACCGTCACGGTCACTACTGACACCCGATGCGACGGGGTTTTCGATTTCTTCCAGTGCCACAACGTCGGCATCGATCGTATTAATCGCCTGAACGATCTTGGTCTGCTGGTTCGCAAAAGCCTGCGATGACCAAGCTCCGCGGAGCTTGCAGTTCTTATCGGTCACGTACTTGTGGTTGCGGTCTTCGTAGCCCTTGCATCCGGGTTCATTTTCACCCAGATCAGAGAAGTAGTTGAGAACGTTGAAGGTTGCGACCTTGGTATCACCGCTCACTGCTGGAACAGCTGGACGCTCCCCCGTGATGGTGACCGGGGAACGATCGGGGTAACCAGCGGTCATCTGTGTGGGCTGGAAAACGAAGCTTCCAAAGCGTGATTCCAAGACAACGGGTTTGGTGAAGGTTACGTGGTAGCCCACGCGAGCAGGTGCTCCGTTCGCCAAGTAGGCGTAGCGCTCTTTGTGCCCGTTTTGCTTGAAGTTCGTCAGGTCTGTGGTCGAGGCGTCGTCTAGATCAATAGTCTTTGCAGCGTTTTCGGCCTCGTAGGCCTGAGCAGCAGCACCGGGGGCAACAACGTCGGTGGCAGTTCGCAGAACCTCGGTTCCGGGGGTCAGCGAGAGCGTCCCGTAGCGGTTCGTCTTGTAGTTATCCGTGATTGTCCACGTGTCCTTGGGCAGAACCAGCATGGATTCAAGCGCTTCCATCTGATCACGCGTCGGCACACCGCTCAGTTCCGTGGGTTTAACGGGATCGCATCCGCTAACTGCTGTGATCGTTTGTGGAAGCAGTTGAGTCAGACTCTGGGTTGAGGCGGTTTCATTCTTGACACCCGCGTATTCAGCAACCTTGCCTTTGACAACAACGCAGTCGCCGATGGAAGGCATTGATGCAGAAGACTTCCCCATAAAGACGAAGAGGCCATCGGAGGTGCTTCGCGTAGGATCCCAGGTTCCGCCCGTTCCGGGGGTTTGGATGGTGAAGCCCTCGAGGCCCTTGAGGTTTGCGTTCTCCCCCTTGGGATAGGCCGCGGTCACAACGCCTTTGGTTTCAACGGTTTGATTAATCAGGTGAGAGTCATCCCCATCACCGGGGGTTTGGATATCGCCGATGCTTACCAAGGCTGGTGCCGCGCGATCCTCGCCCGGGGCTTGCGAGGCCTCGGCAGCGGGAAGGGAAGGCGCCTCCTCCGGGGCTGTAGTTACGGTCTCGGGCGCGGGAGATACCGTTTCCGCATCACTTCCTGGTGTTTCACCCCCTGCTGGATCAGCGTAAGCCACAATCGGCATCCCCATGAGCGAGAGTGTCGCAAGGGTCGTCACCAGTGTCCGATTCTTCGCATGCAGCATGTGCATCTCCCTCTCAAGGCGAACGAATCCGTATGCAGAAAACAGCAGGTATCGTCTGCGAGGACAGAGCAGGCACACTCCCGACCTGTTACCCCAATCACTCAAAAGGTTAGTCCTGCTCAGAAGACCTAAAGGACGTTTTCACAAAATCTCAGCATCGCTTTTGAGAATCCTCAGCTCATCCCCAGATAAAGGGGAATGAGTGTCCATTTTCTGCAACTTTCTCCACGGCTGAGGGGATATTCACTACTGTGGGAACATGTCTATACCTACTCCTCCCCCAGTCCAGCCTTCAACGACGCAAGTTCCCACCGAAGCTCAGCCTCCGGCACTCGCAATTCGTGGCCTCGTGAAGATTTTCGGAAACCTGGTCGCTGTCGCGAACCTCAACCTCGACATTCCCAAGGGATCTTTCTACGGCTTCGTCGGCCCCAATGGTGCGGGTAAGACAACCACTCTCAACATGGCAACCGGTCTGCTCACCCCCGATCAGGGAACTGCCTACGTCAATGGAATTGATGTATGGAAAGACGATCACGCGGCTCGCGCGCAGCTCGGCGTCATGCCCGACGGCATGCGCTTACTTGACCGCCTCTCAGGCCCAGACTTCCTGGTGCATGTTGGAATGCTTCGCGGATTGGACCGGGAAACTGCCCGCCAGCGCGCTCACCAGCTTCTGGACACCCTGGATCTGACCGATGCAGGAAAGAAACTCATTTCGGACTACTCAGCGGGTATGACGAAGAAGATTTCCCTGGCGGCAGCGCTCATCCACGCTCCTTCTCTGCTGGTTCTTGACGAACCCTTCGAGGCCGTTGACCCGGTTTCGGCGGCAAATATCCGCCAGATCTTGCAAGACTTCACCTCACGCGGGGGAACGGTCATTCTCTCCAGTCACGTCATGGCAACAGTCCAACAGCTGTGTACGCACGTCGCGGTGATTAACCACGGGCAAGTACTGGCCTCTGGCACGACCGAAGAGGTCGCAGCGGGAATGTCCCTTGACGAACGTTTTGCCCAGCTGGTTGGCGGCGTTCACACCAGCGAAGGACTGTCATGGCTGGCCAACTGATTCGCATGAAACTGCGCATCATGTGGAATACGGTGCGCAGTCAGACAGCCGTTTTGATTTTCTCGATCATCGGTATTTTGTACGGTTTGGGTTTCACGGGCTTTGCCTACTTTGGCATTGCCAAGATTGCAACCATGACGATTCAAGCTCCATGGGTATTCGTCATGCTGCCCGGACCTGTGATTTTCATGGGCTGGATCATCTGCCCGGTGATCATGGCATCGATGGATAACTCTCTTGAGCCACGCCGACTTTCTCCCTTTGTCGCGCCTACACATCAGCTCGCACGCGCACTTATTGCCGCTTCATGCGTGAGCATCGGCGCAATTTTCTCTGGACTCTTCATCATTCTTCCCGCCTGGTTTTATCTCTTCCGCGGGCAATGGGCCCTGGCTGCAGGATCACTCCTCGCTGGGGTATTCACACTTCTGACCGCAATCGTCTGGGCAAAGGCCATCACGACTTGGGCTGGAAACCAGATTCAAAAAGATTCGACGCGAAAGAACTTAGCGGGCTTCATCGGGACCATGGTGTTCATTTCTGTCTTCGCACCGATGGGGATCTGGTTCCAACTCATTACCGAGCATTTCTCATATGACACGGTGCTGGCAGCGCTTCCAGTCGTTTACACAACGCCTTTTGGTTCCTTCTTTGGAGTAGTTGCATCTCTGAGCGAGAGCGACTACCTGATGGCCGGGATCCGTTTCGCGATTGCTGCCGTCACCGCCGGCGCGGCTTGGTTCCTGTGGCTGAGGGTTCTTGGACCTGCGATGCACGGAGTATCGCGCCCGGTATCTGCGCAGGCTCAGCAGGCAATTAAAGAGGGACGCTATCACGTTGACGAGGAGCGCGCGTCCAAAGAACGTGAGCAGCAGCGACAGGATTCACGCGCGCTGGGACTGAAGTACGTGCAGCGGTGGGAAGCACTTGGTTTCTCACCTCAGAGTGCTTCTATGGCAACGAAGACCGTTTACTACTGGCTTCATGATTCGCGTCTGTCAACCTCTCTAGCGTCCAGCATTTTCTTCCCCTTCATGGCAGTTCTCATGAGTTTCCTGATGGACAGCGAGAGCCGCAGTGAGGTGCCCTTCTCCTTCAATTTCTTCCTGTACCTTGCTCCTTTGCTCATCGGGACGACAATCGGGGCAAATATGCAATATGACTCCACTGCGGCGTGGATCCCCATCGCTTCTGGAGTTCGTGGCGCTCAAGACCGCTTGGGACGCCTGTTTGGCTCCTTGGTGCTGATCACTCCGGTTATCCTCATCGCAGATAGCATTGCGAGCACCATCTTGGGTAATACTCTTGCCGACACCGCCTGGGTTTTGGGCCTGTGCATACTTCTTTTGGCTGCATCTTCTTCAACGGCAACGATCATTGGAAGTCGCTGGGTCTATCAAGTCCAGCAGCCAGGGACTTCTCCCTTAAGTACCCGCGGAACTGGATCAGGCATGGTCGCGATGTGGGCGACCTCGGCTGCAACACTCGGGGGGCTTCTTGGCGCACTTCCCGGGTGGCTGGCCCTGTATTTCACCGCCGGTCACACAATCGCATTCATCGGAGCTTTCGTATTCTCACTTGTGTGGAGCGCATGCCTTCTAGCGATTGCGGTCAAGTGGGGAGGAAAGCTGTGGGACCGTTACAAGGTTGAGATGCTCAACAAGATGCAGTCTTGGCCCGGACGATAAGCGATATTTTCCCTGGCGCTAGCGTTCACTAGTCAACGCTTAGAAACCAACGCTCATTGTTAACCGCCTACTGTTCAGCATTCAATGCTCAACAAGGGATAAACATAGGGGTGTGGCCCGCAGGAATTCCTGCGGGCCACACCCCTCATTACGCTATGTTCAGCGAGCCTGGTAGGTCAGGCAGTCCGCGCTGGTCGAGCCCACGCGAATCGCAGAAGCGGTGCACTCAAGATCGGTGTTGAAGGAGCAATCCGCCTTCTGGCAGGCGCCCACGACGGGGCTCTTGCGCTCAAGACCGCCACGAATAGACAGCGGCACGAAGGTGGAGCAGGTGCGTCCGTAGCCGATGGTGACGGCGCCGGCAGCGCAACCATTGTTGTTGTAGGAGCACTCGGAAACGGAGCAGTCCTGGACCAAGGGGAGGTCGATGGTCGTCATGATGATCTCCTTGAAGAGTCGGAATAAAAAATGAAGACACTCCAAGAATGGCGTAATTAAATTCAAAATCCACTACATCCAGTTTTTCCGCGAAATACCGCCACTTTAAGGCGCATCGATACGCGAAATACAAGAGTATTTACGAAACATTCCAACCTGCTATTGATCTAAGGCAAGCCTGCACTGATCAAAGCGAATTTGACCAAAGAACCCGTTGCTTTTCAACTCGCGCCTCCTTTGGCTTAGCCGTTTTGATCAGTCATCAAGCAGCTCAGCGTTTTCCAGCCAGGCTTCTTCCAACTCCTCAATTTCGGCACGCAAGTCTGCGGATTGCGTGGAAAACGATGTCATCTCATCCAAGACGGAAGGATCCGTTGCTACCTTTTCGGCCAAAAGGGCAAGCTCGGCCTCGACCTTTTCCAAGCGCGTGCGAAGACTTTCAATCTTTCGTTCCAAGCGCGAGGCTTCTTTCTTCGCCGCTCGCCTGGCCGCCGAATCCGTCATCCCTGCGCTCTTAGCACTGCCAGATGATTCCTCACCCGATGCATTTCCAGATTGCCCAGAACGCACCGCACTTTCCTCGCTATTGGAAGCATCCGCGGCGAAAGTGCCGCCACCGGCCTCGCGAATGCGAAGGTACTCCTCTACCCCACCGGGAAGGGCACGCAAGCTGCCATCCCCCAGAAGCGCAACTTGGTGGTCGGTCACGCGTTCAAGCAGGTAGCGGTCGTGGCTGACAACAACCAAAGTTCCCGGGAAGGCATCCAGCAGGTCTTCCATTGCCGCCAAAGTATCCGTATCCAAATCGTTTGTTGGCTCGTCAAGAAGAAGGACGTTTGGTTCAGCCATGAGCAAGCGCATGAGCTGCAGACGGCGTCGCTCGCCACCGGAAATCTCTGAAATCCTGGTCCATGCACGCTCTCGAGTAAAGCCCATCCTCTCAGTCATTTGCGAGGAGGAGACTTCCTTGCCGTCAACGATCACGCTGTGCGCAACCTGATCGACGGCCTCGACAACGCGCAAATCTGAAAGATCATCAAGCTCGTGGGTATCCTGCGAAAGCGTGGCTACTTGAACGGTCTTTCCACGCTTGACGCGTCCACTTGTTGGTTCCAGATCCCCTCGAAGCAGATTGAGAATTGTCGTTTTACCCGCGCCATTCACGCCGACCACACCGACTCGTTCACCGGGAGCAAGACGCCACGTCACGTGGTCAAGAATTGTGCGTTGGCCGCCTTCTGGAGTTGGGAAGGTGACGGTAACGTCCTCGAGGTCCAATACGTCTTTCCCGAGGCGTGCGGTCGCCATTTTGACCAGCTCGACGCTGTCCCTGGGCGAGGGAACGTCAGCAATGAGCGCTTCGGCGGCGGCAATATGGAACTTTGGCTTGGATGTTCGCGCGGGGGCACCTCGGCGCAGCCAAGCCAATTCCTTTGTCAATAGGTTTGCGCGTTTCTTCGCAGCCACATCAGCTTGGCGAAGACGCTCCGCCCTGGCCAGAGTGTAGGCAGCGTAGGAACCATCGTAAATTTCAACGCGGCCTGGAATCTGAGGCCGAGAGCCGCCCGGATCAATCCCCGGAACAACTTCCCAAATCGTTTCGCACACGGCGTCCAGGAACCAGCGGTCGTGGGTGACCGCAATGAGAGCGCCGCTTGCACCCGGACGAGCAAAACGCGTATTCAAGTGCTGCGCAAGCCACGCAACGCCTTCCACATCCAGATGGTTCGTTGGTTCATCCAAGCAGACAACATCCGAGGGCAGCGCAAGAACTCGCGCCAGATCAACACGGCGACGTTGTCCGCCAGAAAGTGTTCCAACCTGAGCATGCAGGTCGATATCAGAGAGCAAACCAGCATGGATATCGCGAATTGCGGGCTGTGAGGCCCATTCGTATTCTTCAAGTCCGGGGTGCACCGCGTCCATCACGCGCGCGTCATCATGAAGATGATCGCCCTGCTCAAGCATGACAATGCGTAGGCCATCACGGGTGATAAGTCGGCCGTCGTCAGGCTGCTGCAGGCAGGCTACCAAACGCAGAAGCGTCGATTTTCCAGCTCCGTTGGGGCCAAGAATGCCGATGCGAGAGGAGTCTTCGACGCTGATATCAACGTCCGCAAGTAATTGACGCGAACCAGCAAGGGCTCCCAGTGATTGCGTCCCCAGTAAGTGGGCCACTCTTAGCCCTCCTCTTCTTCCACGATTGCCCCCACTGCCGGGCCGGACGTCGGTAGGACTGCGCTGACTTCACTGCTTGTTCGAAGAGCTTCAGCGAGTTCATCGGCATGTTCCCTATTACGGGTAAGGACCGCAATGGTCGGCCCCGACCCCGAAAGGATCGCTGCGCAGGCGCCCGCATCCTTTGCGTCGTGAATCGTTGTTGCGAGTTCGGGGTACAAGTGTAGAGCTGGGGCAGTCAGGTCATTGCACAGCACCGAAGCAAGTGCATCGGCATCTGCGCAAAGTGCTTGCCTCTCCATCTCACTCAGCTGTGCTGGAACGCCACCTTCTCGCAGCTGATCAAGGGTTCGAAAGACCTCGGGGGTCGACAGGCCGTGGTGCGCACGCGCCATCACCCAGTAATGATGCGGCCACAACGACTGATCCGGATCAAGCAAGGAAGTTAGGAGGTCCCCTCTCCCCTGCCCCAGAGTCATTCCGCCCATAATGCAGGCCGGCACATCTGCGCCCAGAGTACGGCCGATCTGGCAGAGCTGTTCAAGCGTCAATCCCAATCCCCACAGCTGGTTGCAGGCAATTAGAGCAGCGGCAGCATCAGCGGAGCCTCCGGCCATTCCTCCGGCTATCGGAATGCGTTTATCAACGTGAATACTTACACCGGCAGCAGTCTGAGCCCAAGGACCGGCTGCAGCCAGTTTTTGAAGCGCACGCGCTGCGCGATATGCCAAATGGGTAGTGGGATCAAGATCTGCCATCGCTGCTGTTGCGGTCTCATCGACCGAGCCATCGGCACCGTAGGCCACCGTTTCAATGTGGATCCCCGGGGACTTTGAGGTACGTACAGTTACGCTTTCACGAACATTCAGGCACTCAAAGACTGTCACCAGTTCGTGATATCCATCAGCATCCGGGGCACCCGCACGAAGGATGACATTGACCTTCCCGGGTGCCGATGCACGTACCTCACGCACGGGGCTGTTCCACCCCGCCTTGCTCGCTTTCCTGCGGTGCACCTCCCAGGTCACCAGCAGCGCGGCGTTCCTTGGCGTAACGATCCTGCTCGGGAAGAGGAATCTTGCCCTCGGCACGCATTTCAAGCAAAACTGAACCGAGACGCACGTAATCGTCAATCCCCAGCTTTTCGCCTCGGATCGAGGAATCTACGCCCGCGCGATCGCACAGCTCCTGCGCGGCCTCGGCACTGCCCGCCCAATTCTTCAAAGCGGCGCGCAGGGTCTTCCGGCGCTGAGAAAATGCCGTATCGCAGACCTCGAAAGTCGCAAGACGCAAGGAGGTATCCCCGCGCGGGGTCTTTGAGCGCTGAAGCTCTACCAGTGCAGAATCCACGTTGGGAACAGGCCAGAACACCGAGCGTCCAATGGTTCCCGCGCGAGTTGCGGTACCGTACCACGCGGCCTTTACCGAAGGAACCCCGTAGGTACGCGAACCCGGCTGAGCAGCCAGGCGATCGGCGACCTCGGCCTGAACCATTACTAATGCAGACTCCAGGGAAGGGAAGGATTCCAGCATGGAGAGCAGCAGAGGAACCGCAACATTGTAGGGAAGATTCGCAACCAAGTGCGTTGGCGCCGGCCAATTATCCTCAAAGTCCTCGAGGCCATTAATCTGAACGGCATCACGATTGATCACGTGGAGGCGCTCCGCGGCCTCAGGCATTCGCTGTGCAACGGTCACTGGAAGCGCGCGGGCAAGCACCGGATCGATCTCAATGGCGCGTACCTGTGCCCCCGCTTCAAGAAGTCCAAGGGTCAGCGACCCCAGCCCGGGCCCGACCTCAATGACTTGCGTTCCTTCACCAATTCCCGCGTCGCGCACGATGCGTCGAACAGTACCGGCATCATGAACAAAGTTCTGGCCAAGGGTCTTTGTTGGGCGCACCCCCAGTGCCTGGCAGATCGCATGCACTTCAATAGGGCCAAGCAGCCCACTCTCGCTGGGCTGGGCATCGCTGGGCACATTCGGCGTGGAATATCGACGGGGAGAAGTCACGCTCCCATCCTAAAGGATCAGTACCATCCAACGGAGTTTGAATGCCCCAGAGCAGAGCAGGGTGTCCCATAGCGTCCGGCGATGTACCCCAAGCCCCACTTGATCTGCGTGACCGGGTTGGTTTGCCAATCCGAACCCGCCGAAGCCATCTTGCTTCCCGGCAGTGCCTGCGGAATGCCGTAGGCGCCGGAAGAGGAGTTCTTCGCGTAGGGGTTCCAGTGGGACTCACGGTTCCACAGTGCGACCAAGCATTGGAATTCGGAGTCTCCCCATCCGCGAGCGCTCACTAGGGGCTTAGCCAAAGAACGAGGATCCTCACCCGAATAGGTCAAGGGGATATCGGCCGCGACCATCGCCTGGGCAACTTCAGCTGAGTTTCCACCCGCTGCGGTAATCTCTGCCGCCGTCGAGAGCGTTCCGAGCTTCGCGCGGTAACGGATTGATTTCGTTCCGTCGGCTTCGGTCTTTTCTTCCAGCGTTGCCTTGGGGTCCAGACCGGCTTCAATCAGCGCCTTGGGAGTGACTTCCTTGGTTCCGACCGAGCGAATCTGCGCGGTAGGTTCGCGAGTCACCTTTGAATTCAGTGGTGCAGCATATGCTTCCCCACCGTCGACGTTTTCACTCCAGGTCAGTTCTTCGGATTCACCTTCAACGCCCTTCGTGGTGACTTGTTCTTCACCGACGAAAAGCTGATCGGAATCTTGACGGTGTTCCTCGAAAGGAATCGGCACCTTTCGCGGTGCAAGTGCACGCGAAACCCGGTGAATATCGATAGTCAGGCCGTCAGCGTTCTTAACCTCGACACGGTCCAGGGGTCCCAGGTTGATTTTTTCTTTATTCAAGATTGCCCGGGTATCCATGCCTTCACGCGCGGTGACCTGACGCGAGCTTCCATCGACGTTAATGGTGACGGTACGCGTCTGGGTGACCAGAGGAGTCAGGCTGGAACGCGAATAGGAACGATCAACGGCAAGAACGGCTTTTGTCGAATCTGCCCCAAGGCCTGAGAGCACACCTTCGGCTGAAGACGCGGTCGACCACAGGGTTGTTCGGTCTCCGTTAATGGTCAGAGTATAGGGCTTCGCTGTGCGCACTACGATCGTCTGTCCGTTCGCAACGTATTGCGAGGCGGCGGGCTGAACTTGGTCGTGTTCACCCAGCTCAATGTCCGCTTGGCTCAGGACCCCTGAAACGGTGTGCGACCAAGTGGAAACCGGATAGACGATGCCATCAACTTCAAGGTTGACGGTTGAATGCGCACGGGCAATGCCCACTCCCGAAACCATAAACATGGCCAGGCTGGCTGCGCCCGCACCTGCCAAGACGCGACGTTTCGTCGGTGCCCATGAAGCGGTGCGGCTGTGGCGAGCTGCGTTCACAGAAGTCCTAGTGCTCGAGCGCACGCGGGCCACTGGCCCCATCCGGAACGGGCCTGCAGCGCCTGTGCGCGTTGGGTCTGTTCTGCTGCCGAGGCCTCGGAGGGCAGTCCGGTGCCGCCCATTGCGCGCCACGTGGAAGCAGAGAATTGGTAGAGGCCATAGTAGCCGTTACCGGTATTCGTTGCGGGGTTACCGCCCGATTCGCAGCGGGCCAGCGCTGCCCAGACTCCATCCCCGCTCACCGTTGCCGATGACGACGAGGCCGAGGACCCTGAGTTGGAGGAGGAGCTTGCTGAAGTGGTTTCCTTGGTGCCGACCTTGACGATTTGCTTGACCGGTTCGGTACGGTTTTCGCCCAGCATCTGGCTGACGACCTCTTGGCCATCACGACGTTCCACATAGAAGCTGCGCTTGATGGAGCCGTCGGAGCCTTCCTGAACAACGCGCTTGGTTCCCTTGGGCAAGCTGGAGTCTTCTTGTTCCTCCACTTCCTTGGCCAGAGTTTCTTCGCGTTCTTCCGTGCCGCGTTGAACGCGGGTGACCTTGAGGAATACGCCTTGGTCATCACTTGAGAAGGTCACGCGATCAAGGGGTGAAACCTGAACCCCTGCCTGCTGAAGCAGGTCCGAGGCATGAGTGCCTTCGTGCGCGTCAACGGTGTGAGTTTGCCCATCAGCAATAACGCGAATGTTCCCGGTTGCCGTAAGTGCAGGAAGGGTTGCACGAGAGGTCGAGCGGTCAGCAGCGATCACCGCGCCGGTGGTGCCGACCTGGCTCATGAGGTTGTTGATATCCGTAGCGGTGGACCACGTTGGGGTTGAAACACCGTTGATATCGACCAGGTAGCGCTGCGCGCGACGAACGACAACAGTCTGACCATTCGTCACGCCTTCTTGGAGGGAGGGTGCAACTAGATCATGGGGAGAAACTTCTACACCCGCAGTTGACAGAACGTCAGAGACCTTGCCCATAAATCCCGATACGGGGATGGAGACACCATCGACCTCCAGGGTGACATCTCTAAATGACGTGGCTACCGATGTCCCGGCGATACCGGTGACGGCAAATGCTGCAACTGCAGCGCTGGCAATGACTGCCTTGCGCGAGGGGTGGAAATTCACGTAACTCCAGACTTCGTAGGATTCGCCCTGGCAGCTTCATAGAAGCGCAACTCGCATGCGAGCCTGCGGCGAACGAACAGTTCACACGCTACAGGGTTCCGAATAGACCAAGCGAGTGTTAGTGATAGGGACCATAAACATTTACATCATTAACCACACTCGTCACACAAGTAACAGAAACCTAGCTTCGAGACATGAGAGATTGATTGCTCAAATTGGCGTTTATTCAGTGTTGAACATTAGGATAAGGGCAGATTTCAACCGCTGCGATGAAGGGATCGTGAATGATGATGTCACGTCACCGCGGGATTTGGGCGTTCGCTACATGTGCACTCTTGGGAGTATCCATGGCAGCTTGTGGTTCCGGATCCACAACGGGCGACGGCTCAGAGCCAAGCTTCGAGAAGACCGTCTTCTTTAGTACCGCGCCGAATGACAAACTGCGCGACCTCAGCTCCGTCTCCCCTCAGCCCGAAGGCAAGGAAACTTTCAGCGCAGAGGATTCAAAGCGTTTCCTCGGCAGCTACTCACTGGGTTTTGATCGCACATCAAAAGCCGTCCACGCCTTCACTGACCGTGGTAATTTCGCCTTCACTCTTTTAGGCGCATCAAAGCTTCCTCAAACGACCAATGATGGAAAGTCAATCATCAAGATCGACTACAAGTTTGAGAACCATGCAACTGGCGCAAAGGAATCGCCCGATAATGCGCTGCGCTGGGTTTTCTACGCAAGCACATCACCGCTTCCTGGAACTGATGAGGCAAAGGCACTCCTAGCCGGTTCAGGCGATCAGAATGATGTCCCGATTTTTAAGCTTTCCGATGTGGATGCGCAGCTATTGAAGGCCCCCGATACCAGCCAATTTACCTCCGACGACCCGCAGGTGAAGGACGCTCAGGAGCCCCAGGGATACAGCGGTTATCAGGCTGAGGATAAGCAGAAAACCTACTCATCCCTTTTCGTCGCACAGGGCGATCCGAGTTCGACCAAGTTCTCCTTGGCTATGTGCACAAACGGTAAGGGACTCACCCCGGACATCTACTGCCAGACCGTCCAACCTCTGGAGGCAACGATCAAATGACCTTCTCACGCTTTTTCACACGCACCATTGCGGCCTTGAGTATTGTCACTCTTGCCTCCTTTGCACTCCCATCCGCAGCTCGCGCTGACGATTCCGTCAACCAACTCAAGAATGACCCCACCGCATTCGAATGGCTCGAAGGCGTGCAGGAAGTCAATCAGGGCGACCAATTCATCATCCCCACCAAGGTCAAGCTCACCGATTTTGAAAAGCGAAAGTCAGATCAGGACGATAGCAAGACAACGAGGAACGCAACCCCATTCGCGGTCTATTCCGACGCAGCGTTGGATGTGGATCTGGGGTTTCACCTCAGTACGTACGGAGCTTATGAAGGTATTTCAATCTCGCCTTCGGGGACCGGTCTATGGTCGCGGTCACACGCAAGTCCCCTTGCAGACATCACTGGCTCTTCAGGCTGGGGATTGCTCCCCATGTACTACCTTGTTCAATACAACGACTTGCAAACCGGCAAGCTTCTTGAACACCCGATAGTTCGCCGCATTCGCGTCAGCGACAAGGGCTTCCTTCCCCGCCCGAAAAACATCTCGGTGGACGAGGAAGCCAACGGCACTTTCAGTGTGTCATGGGATCCGGTCGAAGGCGCTGACTCCTACTACGTTGTCTTTCTCAATTCCACCGATAAGGATGGAACGACTAAGCTCAGCCCACAGCTTGTTGCAACGACAAATCAAACCTCGTGGAATTCTGATCAACGGGCTGATGACGAACCCCAACGAGATCGCACTCTCAACACCGCACTGGATGCATTCCTGACCGCCGAGGAAGATTCCAAAGGCAGCTCACTCAAGGGCTGGCTGACAGACGAGGAGCTTGACCGTATCCTCAACGGCAAGGGAACACAAGTTTCGGTCATCGCGAAGAAGAACGCAAAGATCTCGAAAATGTCCGATTTTATCGATATCGCAAATACCCTTGGAAATACACCTATTCGAATTGCTTCCCACGCACTCCAGCAGCTCGGTCTGGATCGCTGGGGATTCGATAATTTAAGTGAGCTTCCCGCTCAAATCCCCGTGACGATGGCCGATGGGCACACTCGTATGCAGACTTTGGTTGTCGATCCCGAAAAGAGCTGGATTGAGAGCTCAAACCCGAAGACGGTCAAAGATCCTGAAGCAAAACTCAACGTCGTCTACCACATCGGAAATACTCGCTTCACCAGCTCCTACATTGTCAAGAATTTCGATCCATCGACCTACACCGAGGATCTCCAGAAGCTGAAGAAGGATCAGGAAGAGGCAAATACCGGTTACTTTGCGCCCAATCTGACCTACACCAAGGAAGTCCAAAACAAGGAATCCAAGGACAATGTGGCGCGAACCTTCCCAGATACTCCCGTGCAGGTGTTGGGGACAACGCCGCTGTCAAAGTTCATCGCTGCGAACTTGATGATGGGATATACAAATATCGATCTTTCACAGTTCCCAGAAGCAGAATCTGACTCACGAATTAAAGCAGCAGTGGTCGAGGCAAAAGATCAAAACGGTCTGGTTCCCTTCATCATCGGCTATCAATACGCTCCGAAAGACAAGGTCCTGCATGTCACTTTGGGAACCGAAGGCGCAACCGATCAGCATCTTGCACCCAAGGATTATTCGGGCCAGATCAATAGCAAGGCCGACCAAGTGGTCGCAGAGATCATCAAGCCCGGAATGGATGAGGAAACCAAGGTCCGAACCATTAACTCCTGGATCATTAACCATACGACCTACAACTATGACGGGTTGGAAGGAAGCGATAAAGTCTGGGCGCAAACAGGTACTCTGACGCCTGAATACACCCCTGACCACGATTCGGGCGGTATTTTCTTCAAGGGAACAACCGTCTGCGAAGGCTACGCAAACGTCTTCCAGCTCCTGGCGACGAAGTCGGGTCTCAGTTCGGTTGTTGTGACCGGTGTTGTCACTCGAACGAATGGCGCTAAATCTGGACACGCATGGAACCAGGTGAAAGTTAACGGAACCTGGAAGACCGTTGATACCACATGGAATGACGGTGGCGATTCCGGCGATCCCGCGGTTGAGACAAAGTACCTGATGATCCCGAATAATGATCCGCTTCTGACCAGGAACCGCGTTTGGAAGGATCCTGCACTGAAGAAGATCCTCTAAGGAGATTCGGTCCATACATGAGTGGTGGGGCCTCCCTGTCGGGAGGCCCCACCACTCATATTTCAACCTCAAGGCGAGCAGTTACGGCCTAGACGCGAACGCTTACGCACGCTATTCCGTTGGGCCGAGTGTTTACCAGCTTCCGTAGACTCGCTCGGTATTTTCCGTCAGGCGCTGACACGCCAGCTGCTCTGTAATACCCCAGAGTTCAGCCATAAAGCGCACCGTATATGCCATGGCATAGGAAGCATTGGGGCAGCCCCTCCACGGAACAGGGGTCAAATACGGAGCATCCGTTTCGACCAACACCAGTTCGGGCGGAAGGACCGCAAAGGCGCGGCGGAGCTCTTCATTCGCTGGATAGCTGATTGGCCCTGCGAAAGACGCATACCATCCATTCTGAGCCAAGACCTCGACCATCTGCGCATCGCCAGAAAAACAATGGAAAACAATGCGTTGATCCGGACGCGCACACTCACGCAGAAGGGCAATGGAGTCCTCATGAGCATCGCGGTCATGAATCTGCAGCGGCAAATCGTGGCGAGCTGCCATTTCGATGTGCGCGCGGAAGGACTCCTTCTGGGCCTCGCGACCGGGATCAGCGGTGCGGAAGTAATCCAACCCGCTCTCCCCCACGGCAACTACCAGCGGGTCGCTCAGGCGTTCCTCCACTGCGGACAAGGCCTCGTCAAGGGGAATATGGTGCTCACGCACCTGCGGAATCAAACCATCGGGGGAAGGATCGGCGCAGCCGGCATGCAAGGCGGCCTCGTTCGGGTGGATCGCGAGGGCAACGCGAACGCCCTCATGCGCCCGAGCGAGCTCAAGCATCGGATCAAAATCTGGCAGCTCACAGGCGCTAGAAATCATCCGAGTCACGCCCACTTGGCGCGCGCGCTCCAGCTGTTCCTCAAGGGGTATCTTGACCCCATCCGCGCGGGGGATCTCTCCCTCGTGGACGGGAAGATGCGTGTGATTATCTATAACCGGCAGCGCCAAGGGATTGGGAGGATCCGGCCAGGGACGAGGCTTACGCTTACCCACGCCGCCTCCTCAGTGCTCCCACACGACGGACTCGCGCACATTCTGTGCGGCCTCGTCCCCCAGAAGCTGGCGGACCAGCTCAAAACCGAGTTCTAGAGCAGTGCCCGCCCCCCTGCTGGTCACAATGTTTCCATCAACGACGACCGGCGCAGTCTCCGCCCGCGCACCACCATCACGAAGAGCGTCCATGAAACCAGGATTTGCAGTGGCGCGCTTGCCCTGAAGAATTCCCAGTTCAGACAGAATTGAAGGAGCAGCACAGATCGCGGCGGTCTTTTCTCCGCTCGAGGCGCGACGCGTCAATTCCTCGCGTACGTGCTCGTTTGCCTTCAGCCCAAGAGTTCCGGGCATACCACCGGGCAGGAAGACAACGGTGTAGGAAGCCAAATCCACATCCGCAAGCATGAGGTCGGAAACGAGCTTGATCCCATGCGAGCTGACAACGTGACGCTCATTTTCAATAGAAATAAGATCCGCGCGAATTCCCGCTCGATACAGGGCATCCACGACCGCAAGGGCTTCAACTTCCTCGAATCCGGTCGCAAGCAGGACAGCGACGCTATCGGTCGTTGTCAGGGTATTAGGCGTTGGCATCATTCCTCCTCAGGTGCGCGTCTAGGTCATCTTCTAGAAGCGCTGCATACCTTCAGGGTAACGCAGGCTTGCGCCCATCGAACTCGCGGCTACTCTGAACGAAGCGCCTCGACGGGGTCTTGGCGAGAAGCTCGCGAAGCCGGAATCAAACCAGCAACCACGGTCAAGCCAACCGAGATCGCCACCAATACCACGGCTGTCAGCGGGGAGAGCTGGGCAATGTTCTTTACCTGGAAACCCTGCTCAGCAATCGCATTGACCACGCCGCAGATACCGTAGGTCACGCCAACACCAATGATGCCTGCGATCAGGCCCTCGATGAATGTTTCCGCGTTGAACACCGCAGAGACATTGCCCTTTGAAGCACCGATCGATCGAAGAATACCGATTTCTTTCTTTCGTTCAAGAACTGAAATGTAGGTGATGATCGCAATCATGATCGAGGAAACAACCAGCGAGATCGATACGAATGCAATGAGTAGCCACGAGACCACGTTGACGATCTTCGTCACCGAACTCATGAGTACGCCCATGACATCGGTGTAGGTAATGACCTGATCGGTCTTACCGGCACTTTCTTTGTCAGCGTTGTACTTGTCAAGGACAGCCTTGACAGAATCCTTGTCCTTGAAGGACTTCGGATAGATCGAGATGCTGCTGGGTGACTTTAGGTCGGCCCATCCCAGATCGCGCAGGTTAGTCTCAAGTGTGGGGACGTTCGTTGAGAACATCGTCGCCATCAACGCGGCAAGGGACTTCTCGTCAAGGTTGGATGAGAATGCCGACGCCATAGCCTCTGGATCGAAATGGAAGGCACTGCTCATATTCGTTGCGAATTGGCTCATTGTCGCGCTGATCTGCTGGCCAATCGTGTTAGATAGCTGAGTCATCATCTGAGTCATGGCATTCGCCATGGTCTCTTGAAGAACCTGGCCAATCGCAGCAGAGACTCCGCGCATGAGATTGCCACCAAGCTGGGCGGCGATCTGCGTCGAAATCTGGTTTGCAAGTTCTGTCGATACCTGAGAGGCGACCGACTCAAGCGCCGGGTCATTCCCAAGTGCTGCTTGCAGGTTTGTCATCAACTTCTGGCGATCAACAACCTGGTCAGAAGAGACGGCGGTATTGATCTGCTGAATGACCGAGGGCTGCGAGAAGTAGTCGGCAACCAGCGTGGAAAAGTCCGTGGAGCCACCCGCAGCAATCTGGTTTTGTGCGTAGTCCTGGAAGCCCTGAAGGATCTGGCTTGCCTGCGAGCTCAGGTATGTTCCTGCAGTATCCTTCACCGCACCATCGGCCAGCGTCTTGCGGATAATCGCGGGGAAATCAACGTTTTGCAGCTGCGGAACGCTCTTGCTGAGTTCGCCTAGGTTGAGCTTCGAGGGGTCGATCTGCACGGCCGAACCATCGGCGGGAACAAGCTTCGAAAGATCAATATTCGACAAGTCCATTCCAGACAAATCAAGGTTCGAGAAGTCAAGGCTGGACAGATCCATTCCGCTGAAATCCAGAGAAGACAGATCCATCTGCATAGCGGAAGGATCAATAGAAAACGCTGCGGACAGCTTGTTTTGATCAACAGTGAACAAGCTGGACATGTCAAAGCCACTGGAACGATCCTTCGAGGAATCTGCGAGCTCTTGGAAGGTCTTACCCGTGAACACATCGGTCTTCGGGTTCGCCCGCTGATCCTTGACGATCTGACTATCCTCGGCCTCGCGAATAATCTGGCGAGTCAGATCAGGGGTGTAAGCGATACCCTGACGCAACGCTCCCCCACGCGAGGAATTTGGCTTCACGATTGCGCTGATACGAAGTTCTTGCCCCTCATTGATCAGCTTCTTCATGAATTCTTTATCCGAGGAGTGATCCGACCAGACCTTGTAGTTCTCGTCCCACGTGTACTTAGCGGCGGCGTTGATGCGCTTGTACTTAATCCCCAAAATCTTGTCGTAATCGTACGAGGCCGCGGGAGCGTCGCTCGCCGAAGGTGAAGGACTCGGGGTGGCTGAGTTCTTTTCGCCAATGGTCCCCGAGTAGTACTGACGCATCAGTTCGTCGAATTCCTTGTGGTCTTTCAGACCCA
>ERZ773196.349-NODE-349-length-29153-cov-3.637157_pt1 | contig 29153 bp, 20 predicted proteins | sample MGYA00581009_ERZ773196 | MGnify/ENA primary metagenome ERZ773196 (study PRJEB29015, sample SAMEA2738162) | human oral metagenome | biome: human oral; feature: human-associated habitat; material: saliva | place: China | collected 2243 ... | reverse complement strand
ATGGGTACTGTTACAGGGGAATCTGTTGGTGGATATGATCGTAAAGATATTGAAGAGCTTCGTAATGATGTAGTTAAGGCATACTCTACTATTAAATCCTTTACTACTACAAATGACTTACAAATCTACTTCAATAATATCAAACATCGTGAACAAAATGAAATTCTGTTCATGAAAAAACGAGATGATGCATTCGAGCGTCTCTATTCTACATTTATTCTATTTAGGGATGCTGACCAAAATGTAATCCCTACTAATACTCTTGATATTAAGATTGAATCTACCGATATTGATACGTATATGGAACAATCCAAACGTAACATCATTAAGGCAGGTAAAATCTATCGATATAAGGGTAGTGACAAATCCGTTGCTGTTATTGATAAAACTCTATCATTGAAAACGAATTTAGATGGGTATGAGAATAATGATTTCATATACATCAATCCATTCTTGACCGTAGTATGTGCCAATCCATTATCTGTGGCATTCTATTTGAATTCTGTGAATGATAATATCACTACGTTATATCAACCAACGGATACTAAATCTTTCAACCAGTTTATCGTTAATAGCATTAATATCAAACGGGATGCCTTAAATGGTGAAGATGGGTATATGATTACAACTAAAATAGCACCTTCTGCGATGCTTCCTAAAGAAGCATTTAAGTTAATTGAAGATGATACTCTCGTATTACCATCCTATAAAACATTTAAGAACCCAACCGATGGCTATCAATATATTGATAACGAAAACCTTAAGGTTGTATTAACACTTCATGGTGAAGAAAATCGTATCAAACGATTAATTGATATGGATTTATATGGGTTTGATGAAGATTATTATTTCTTCAAGAAGTTTATTAAAACGAATGACTATGTAACACTCAAAAACCAATTCCAATTAACGGAAGGTATGCTAGATCCTACTACAGGTACTGATAGTACAGATCCTGTTCTTGTTGATGGTACAAATTGTAAGATGGAATTATTAACCTTCTACCAATATCCTGATACAACAGAACAGCAGTTACATAAATTCAACTCATTACCATTATTAGAACACTTCACATTAACGAATCGATATACTATGAGTAAGGATACACCAATCCGATTCATTATTCCGATTCCAGAAGTTCGTTCCTATGTCCAATACGCAAATCGGGGTCCAAATGGTAAGTATGGTTTTAGATTAGAAATGATTCCATTGATTAAAGCGAACTACTTTAAGTTACCGAATGCTAGGGAACGATTCATGAATTCATTCCGTAGTATTTATGACTATATTCGTAAATCATTGGATTTATTGACCAATAACTTCCATATCGATATTAAGTTCTTTAACACCTATGGGTATTCTAAGTTCTATTTCAAACATGAAGATTTGGAAGAAGCAACAAACCCATTGGATAAGATTAACATCTCTATCAGCTTCGATGTAAAGTATACATTCACTACTGATGCTGAAGATATGACTAAGCGATTGAAATTATACATTCAGAAATATATTGAAAGTCGTGATATCTCATTGGTATCTAGCCCTTCCTTATATATCTCTAACTTAATCGCGGGTATTAAAGAAAACTTCCCGTCCATTAAATTTATTAAGTTTAATGGCATTAATAAATATGGCCCTTCTATGCAAACACTTGAATCATTAGTCAATGAAACAAATGTTATTCAAGGGATTATTGAAACATCTAAGGTTATTCCTGAGTACTTAAACGTAGACCATACCATCAAGAATGGTAAACGTACAGCTCAAATATTCATCAATATTTTGGACTAGCCTAGGGACATAACTATAACATTTTGATTATAATAGTAAAGGAGATATCCACATGGGTTTCAACCGTAAAGTCGTACGCCAACAAGGTCTAGGTTTTACTACATTAGACTTCAATGCGTTACGTAAACAACAAGTCGAACGTGATCAAATGTTAGCTGAAGCAGCTAAGTTAGAAAACGAACGACTCAATGAAGAAAAAATAGCCTATGAACGCGATGCTGCCTTGAAAGCTAATCACCGTGCACTTATGAAAAACTATCGTGGTGCAGGTATTAATGCATTAGCAGCTAGTATTCCAAATGCTATCTTAGCAGAATGCTTTAACACAGTATTCGTAAAAGCATTACCACATGATACAGACTATGTCGATGAAAATATCAAGACGATCAAAAATATGGGTGCTATGTATGTTAAAAAGATCGGTGGCGTAAAAGCCTTAGCCGAATCTGCTAATCGTACAAATTCCCCATTCCTACGTGCTCTTCTTGAATTCTGTAATGAATTTTCCCAAGCGATCATTATGGAACGTGTTAAAGAAATCAATGAAGCCGAAACTGAAGAAGAAATCAAAGAAATGATTTCCCCTCAATTGAATGATGAAGAACGTAATACCATTTTAGTTAAAATGGATAAATTAGGTTCTGATGAATTGGCTGAAATGATCAGCAATAAGGTTATCGATGTGGTTCGTGATGAACAACAACGTGAAAAAGACCAAGCTGAAATTCTTGATACTATGGAAAAGGATATGAATGAAGATCCTAATGATGTAAAAGTAGATGATCGAGAAGATACAACAGCCGATGATGTAGCAGAAGCTGCTAAACATGTTGCTGAAACATACAATCCTTTGACTCGTACCTTTAATTATGATAAGAAAGATACTAACAAATCCTTCTTCTTCTCTTTGATGCAAGGTATCGCTACCAAAGTATTAAAAGAATCCACTCAAACTGAATCTACTCATGTAGAAACACCACAAGTATTATTAGAAAATCCATTGAATCTTAATATCTTTGACGTATACATGCAAGATAAAAATGAAGATTTGGATGACCTTCGTCGTATGGACATGACAGATACTGATGAAATTGCTAGAACAACGTCTTTGGATAAAGATTTTATCTTATCTGAAGCATTGTTACAATACACCATGTTCGAAACAGCTCATACCATGAAACTTGTTAATATCACATTGGATGATATTCGTCAACAAGCAGACTATATGCGTAAAGGTTGCTAATAGTGAACAAAGACCCCATATACCAATCGGTATATGGGGTTTTATATTGTCATAACATATAAGTATGAGTACACCGGATAGTTACTAAATCATGTGAATGGTAAGCCTCCTGAAGCAATTGATTAGCTACTCCTAGGATAGTGTGACTATTTTTTTAACCTGAGTGTACAATTGGGATACATGGCGCAACCACCATGTATCCCATCTTTATTACAAAAAACTAATAATAAGAGAAATACACCTTAACAGTGTATTTCTCTTTTGAATCGAATAAATAATACATTCCCGTGTACATTTAGTTTACAAATCTCATTGGCTGGTTTGTTGGAATCAAACGTATGACAGATGATATCTTTGATCTCGTTAGTGATCATATCAATTGGGTGTTCATTTACATTAACAGATAAAGACATGCCTGCGGATTGACATTCTAAATCTTTCGTAGCAAAGTAATCTTGAACAGCTTCCATTGAATTCATCACATTCATTTCAAATCGAGTCACAATATCACCTCTATTCTAAGTCTTTATACGATTTTGAATTCTCAATTACCTTTTTGTTATATATACTATCATAATTTAATGCATAGGTGATAGTAATTTCAACACGAGGTTTTAATGAATAGCGTTTCTTAACCGAACCATCAGTGATTAAACTATCATTCAATAATAACCATTTCTGTACCATATCAGAATATGTCTTACCCAAGTTGTCCCAATCAGGGGTTGTAATTGGTTTAATCATACCCAATTCAGCCAATATAGTATCCATAATATTCATACTCTTAGGAATTGGCATATAAGTAACTACATCAAAGGTGCAAGGTTTAGTGATTAGATGAAGAAGTTCTTTCTCTTCCTTCACAACATACTTCACAAATGTGTTATTAGCACCAGCATTTTTAACATAAAAATGTCCTCCTCGTAAGGATAACCTAGGTCTAGGAGTTGACTCTGGAATAATATAGAATATTATCTTAAGTGTCTGTGTATCTATACGGGAGATTTCTTCTATACGTTCAAATAGGTTCTTTTGGAACTTCTTTGGTAAATTTTTAGTAGATAAGAAGTCGTTAATACGAGTGAATTGATTGATACTCACTTGCTTAAATGATTCTCTATATAATTCTAAATTTTTCTTTAGCATACTATCTACCCTTTCATGGGAAATAAATAATAATGGAATACCGTAGTATTCCATTATTATGTTTTTGATAGTTTTAGGTTCTACCAGAAGCAATACGTATAGATTGTGCCAAGCGTTCTTTTGCTTTTTCCAATGGGTAATTCCAAAGACCTCTAATAGCAGTATTACCTAGAGCCTTAGCTACTTCAATCTTCTTAGCAAATTCAGAAAGCTTCATATCCAATCCAGATTGAACGGACACATAGTCAATCAACGCATAGTTCCATAGCATATTATATGCTGATTTCAAATCAGTGATTTGCGACATAGCAAATGTATTATATAAATCTTTTAATGTGACAGATAGTTTAATTTCTAATGGATATCCATCAACAGACCATGCAGAACCATCCCCACCTTTTTGTATCGTTAAGTTTTCAACGATCGACATTTCCGATGAGAACATACCAGGGATATAAGCACGCACAATAAATGGTGCACCATAGGTATTGATAGTGGTTTGTCTTGGTGCGACAAGAGCAATCCAATGCCACATAGGAACAAATAGATCTAGGAATATATTCCGTTTATTCCCATACGGTGTTTTTAAATCCATTTCAACTGTATAGGAACGAGAGAAATCGGACGAAGCCCATAATTCAGGGAAAAAGATATTAGAACCCGATAGTACAGATGCAGCAGAACCAGTTATTTTTTTAATAATACCTGAATTCGGTAATAGTTTATTAGCAGCTTCACCAATTTCACCAGTGGCTTTAGCGATGGAATTTGTCATATTACCATCTTGCTTAACAGCACCAGCACCCATTAAAAATTGAAGTTCTTTTGCCAAATCACCCATCCCTGATACCATTGATGAAATCATGGATTCTTTCGTTTGGTTACTAAATGATTCTGAGTATCCGATAGATGGATTGATATAGAAATCGATATAATATTCCGTTAAGTTAAGAGCAGATGCTACCGCCATACCTTTATCAATTAAACTTTCTTTATTCGCCACCGCACTCTTAACATAGTCTATTGTACTATCAATTTTTTCACCAGGTCCAGATTCATTACCATTCAGTAATCCAGTAGAGGCTCTACCAGCCATCGTGTTTGATAATCGATACCCAGACCAATCATAGTACTTGAACTTATATTGTTCACCTTGCCCCTCATGACCTGGTACATATTCGTCGCCAAGACCCATCATGATAGCATTCATTTGACAAAGAGTGTTCACATACCGAATGTATGTCGAATGGTCAGACACGAATTCAAAATAACGCATATCAGCATTCTTATCATCAATCATCTTCTGAGCCGTGTCGTTAAACCGGTTTTGCATTTCTTGAAGAGTTTGGTTCGCTGCTTCAACAAATTCATTTTTCTCTTCATCACTTAAATCAGGTAAAAAGTTAGCCTTACCAGGAATAATAGATAATACTGGGGCTTCCGCCATCATTTCCATAAAGGTAGCACCCAGTTCACCATCACCACCATTATTAGCGGCAGGTCTATAATCAGTCGTTTCCATAAATTGATAGGGAACGCCATAAATACGCTTATTTAAGATCACATCACTATTTACATCGGTTTCATTACCATGACCACCAACAAATACAGCCGATGATAATCCACCATTTGGATTTGTTACTGATTGTGTGATCTGCCCTTGTGCGATGGACGATATAACCTTATCTGTTTGAGGAGATTCCGATTTTGGCACTGTATTACTTAATGGTACGGCACCAGCGGGATTCCCTGGAGCGAATTGTTGAAGATTGATCTTCCCTCGCTCACCATGAACCGTGCCTTGTTCATGAATATCAATGGTGTAGTTGGCCGATAACCATCCGTCTTTCACTTTATACCAGATATTATCGCCACCATCTTTTTGCATTTCTTTTGCTTGTAATATATAGCCTGAAGGATATGTGTTCACAACTTCAAAACCCATTCCCGGTCCAGACCGAACATTAACAGCAGAATTAGTTTTGATGTTAATTAACAACTAAATCCACCTCACTTTTATAAATTAATTTTCAAGTTATGGATTTGTTAAAATAGATTAAATATAGAGATATAGACCATTACGGCTATATCTCTATATTATTAATTAGCTTCGTCTAAATTCTCCACCTTTAGCAATTTCCAAATTAGTTTGGTGTGCTTGTCGATAGGATTTTTTATCCGAATTATTTCTATTAGTAGCAGTTACATTAGCTGGAATGGTTGCGGCCTTAGAACCTGCGATATTAGGGTCAGTTGCTGCTGCTTGTTGTGCTTGAGCAGTTGATGTTGTTACGACATCAGCTGTTTTAGCGGTGTATTGAGCAGTTTCAGTAGATTTACCTGCAATCACTTCTAAGTATTTAACCATAGCTTGTGCTTCTGCATGAATATCAATTGATTTAATAGCAGATACGATAGAATTAGAATCGGCACTTGTAGCACTAAGAGCTTTATCAACAGCAGAGTTACTTGTACCAGCGATACCAGTTTCTTTAGTAAGCTTCTTAATGGCTTCTTCGTATTGAGCTTTGATTTGCTCAACGATGTTACCTTTATCAGCACTATTTTGACCTTGTGCTTTCGCATTAGGACTTGGTTTCTTGGAAAGTAAACTTGTGTCAGTACTAGCTTCTTGTGCTTTCTTAGCTTCTTCATTCGCTTTCTTAATAGCAGCCCGTTCTGCATCAGTTTTATTATTCCACCAGTTGCGCTGCCAATCATGTTTAGCTTGGATAACTGTAATAGAGTCATCAGCTGTAACCATGTTATTTTGTGGCATACCACTAGCGATAATATTACCATATGCATCATAATCAGGAGCTATAACAGAACCTTCATATTTAGTATCTGGAGTATAATTAAACGCTTTACTATTTGATGCGATTTGTTTCAATACTGTAGTATCTCCACCACCAAATAGACCTAGCTTAGGAAGAGATTTTAAAGCACTAGCAGATGGCATTTTGCCAACAGGTGCAGCACCATATTTTTGTGCATCACCACCACCCGAGAATGAATCATATGCACTTAAATCATTTTCACTGATTAGTGAGTTAAGAGTCGATGCATATGTTGGATCTGTAGCATATCCGTTAGATTGAAGATTTGCTGTCTGATCATGATAATCAGTTAAACCCTTTAATCCATAATGACTCAAGAATCTGTCATGGTCTAAGATACCTTCTTCAAGGGATGGATAATCACGGAAATCTGCATCAACGTAATAGTCATTACCATTTTCGTCAACTTCTCGAGTATTTTTAGTAATTCTAGCACCAGTCCAATTACTATCAGCTTTAATACCGAATATATTATTTCCGATGGAGTATTTACCCCAACCAGATTCAAGGATTGCTTGAGCAACTGTAACTGATGGTAGTACACCCGATGAATCAGATGATTGTGCTGCTTGTTGAGCAGATGTACCAACGGCTTTTATGAATTCTTGGTGATCTTGAGGAATCGAAGCTCCATTAGATCCACCGCTTGAGCCACCTCTACTACCACCTTTGTCATCCCATGGTGTACCGGTATATGCTTTACCAGCAATCATAGAACCGATAGCGTTATTACCAATTTCTTGGAATCTGGAAATAAATGCTTCTAATGGGCTCTTAGGTTTGGCACTTGCGCCTTTACCTTTTCCACCACCATCAGCTTTACTACCTTTACCAGTAATACCACCAGGTCCTTTACCTTTACCAGTAGGGACACCAAATAATTTTTCGATAGAGCCAGCGTATTCATAGATTTTACCTTGCCAGTAATCTATATTGAGATCTTCATATACTACACCTTTGGAAGAACCACAATGTAGCATTTTATTATCACCAGCATAGATACCAACATGAGTAACGCCTTTATAAGCATCACATTCATAAGTATGTAAGAAGAATACTAAGTCACCAGGTCCTGCTTGACTGAGCGGGATCAATGCACCAGCATCCTCAAATTGTTTCATTTGATCGTCGGCACATCTACTATTCAAGCTCAACCCAACATCTTTGAAGGCAAATTGAGTAAATAGACCACAATCGAGAGCAGTGGAACCGTCGGAACCTAAACCATATTTTGTGCCATAGTATTGTTCACCCGCAGTAAGGATATCATCACCAGTAATATTATTAGGACCATATCCTCTAAATACAGTAGCAGCTTTGAATTGTTCCATTTGTTTAGGATCAACCCATTTAGCACTCTTAACAAACTTGCTAACATCAGCACCTTTACGGGCAATCAAGCTAGCAAAACCAGGATTGTTAGGATCGTTCATCCCAGCAATCAAATTCTTAATATTATAACCTTTAGATCGTTTACCCAATGGATCATATACGTTAACGAAGGCTTCACCATTACGTTCGTAAGCACCATTAGCCATAACATAGTGACCACCCTTAGTGAATGGAACATCTGATGTATTTTTATTAGTACCACCGAGGATAACAGTACCACCTTGAGCAATCGCATCAATCAAAGAGTTAGGATCTTTAGTATCTAAATCAAATGTAGAGCCACCCAATTTATCAGCAGCAGTAGCAAAGTAAGATGGGCTAATACCTTTGTTATCAGCAGGACCTGCATCTGCAGAAGATACAAGAGCGCCTGTAACTTTAGGTGTAATTGCCGTATTACCTGTCACATTCGCCATAGCGGATGCCAATACAGTAGGACCACAGCCATAATCAGCCATAGTACCATAACCACCAGATTGACCCAATACAGATAAATCACTCCATTGAGAATCGGTTTGTTTATAATTAATCATCTTACCGTCAGTGGCAGTAGATGTATCAGTCTTATTAGCAACGTTTTGAATTTGGTTAGCTGTGATGTTGTTAGGTTTAGCTTGTTCAGAGTCGTCACCTTCACCACCACCAGTAAATGCTTTTTTAGTTGTGATGGAGTTAAGAACTCCAGATAAACCAGTTTTATTAGCTCCCCATTTTACCTCATTAAAAATACGATCACCTAAGGTAGCACCATTAGAACCATCTTCTTTACCGAATAAGACATCGATAACCTTATTCTTGATAGTATCAGGTAATGGCATCAATAAACCTTTAACAATCGCCTTACCAACGTCGCTGATGGTAATGGAATCAAACCAAGCTTTAACACCGTTCATCCAATTAGCAATACCACCAAAGAAATTTTGGATACCTGACGTGATTGTAGATACAGCACTACGAATAGGGCTTGTTAAATCGAACATAATACCACTAAATGCATAGAACATTTTTTGGAGAATATGCCAACTACCTACTACTACACCATTATCATCAATTTCTTGAGCACATTCATTGGTGAAATCAGTAATGTTTGTATATAAGTTAGTAAAGAACTTACTAACGTTGCTACAAGCATCATTGAATGGATTAACGATATATTCTTCAAATAATGAGGTTTGACCTTCAGACCAAGATGGGTCAAATACAGCCACACCTTCGCCATTATCAGCAAATAATTTAAAGCCAAATAGAGAATTAGTTAAGCTATTAATACCATTATTCAATGCTGGCATTTGTGATTGACCTTCGTCATTAATACCACCGAATGCCCAGACAATTGTATTTCTAGCTTTATCGACAGCTTCCTGTCCTAATTCTTTAAGGTTTGTAATACCTTTAGAGATAGCAGATTCTTGGATTACATTACCATCATCATCAACTTCACCAAAGAACCATTTAAGGTTATTTTTGATTCCGTCTCCGATACGTTCAGGTAATGATTCAATCTCTGTACCATCACTCTTAGTACCACCAGTGAACCATACGCCAACATCATGGGCAGCGTTCTTGGCAGCATCCCAAATATCACCAAAGATAGATTGCTTACCTTGGTAATCATCAACATCTGCTTCGCCAAATAATTTAGCTAAGAAGGCTTGACCACCTTGTTTCATATTAGCAAACAAACCATTTTGGTATTCACCGTTTTCATCATTAGCACCAAATAAGAATTTACCGACCGCAGTTTGACGAACACCAGCAAGACGTTCAGATTCTTTCTTGTCGTTGATTTCAGCATCACGATGCTTACGCCATTCAGAATCACTCATCTTCTGACCAGTTTTCTTTTCATACTCTTCTCGAGCGTTCTTATCATCTTCTTGTGCTAATTTAATCGCTTTAGCATCATCTTCGCTTGTTCCTGGTAATGCAGTGTACACACTCATAGCCAACATTTGTTTGATGTTGATTTCCCCACCAGAGAACATGTTGATACATTCTAATGCTAAATCAATATAAATTAAACCCGGTAAGCCTAGAATAACTTGTAAAATAGAACAAGCTAATCGCATACCCGCAGTTACTTTATCAGATGGAACCCCAAAGATTTCATCAGCGTCAATAGCTCCTGTTACAGCATCATATAAACTGAAACCAATTTGTAGTACCCCTGCGGTACCAACTACAGCAGCAGTTTCACCGACAACTTTAGCAAACTTAGGAGCAATTTTAATAAACATTTTTGGAGTAATAGATTTACCAAGATTTTTTAATGAACCAACGAGCTTTTCAGCATTTGGTCCCAAATGTTTCTTAACAATATCAAGATTCCCAACTTTTTCAGCAACCGCATCGATACATTTACGGAATGTACCCAATGCACCACCTTCAGCAGTTTCTTTAGCAGCTTTATCTTGGGCACCTTTAACAATATCAGCTGCACTAGTTCCTGCTGTATCAGCAGCAGCTTCAGCTACTTGACGTTGTTTAACAATATCTTCAGCTTTAGCAATTCCAGAAAGTTTTGATTTAACTTCCCCACGTTGAGCAACATACTTACGAACCGATTCCGATTTATAGTTTGCACTATAATCTTTAGCAACTAATCCAGTAGCATCAGCCACAGCATTTTGTGTCGCTTGTTTACCGGCTTTCGCATAGTATTTGCCTTTATCATATATTCTAGCGATATTATGACCAGCTGCACCAATAAACTCTCTACCTTTGGCGATAGCTTCTCGACCAGCTTTGGTTTTCATCATCTTCTCGCCAATATCATCGATAGTTTGAGCAACTTTTCGACCACCGATTTGCAATGCATCACGAGTGATACGATCATGAGTTCTGTCGCTACCTTTACCAGATAATTTATCGAAGATGGCTTTCAAGACCCCTAAGATACCTGTAAGACCAAGGAAGTTTTTAACCATATCCATTCCTTTAGTCAATTTATCTAAGAAGCTTTCTGCTTTATTCTTCAATTTATCTTTAGCATTTGCAGCAATAGGACGTAGCAAATCAAGCATACTTTGACGTTTCTTTTCATCGCTACGCTCTTTCATGATCTCTTGACCGGTGCGACCACCAACAAGCTTAGTGACATCATCATCTGCATGACGACCAGTACCATCAGCTTTATCAGCAGGTTTACCGAAGTTTTGGATATCAAAGCTGAAATTGGATTTCGCTGCTAATTTCTTATCCTTAGCAATTTCTTGAGCTGTTCTATCACCAACTAATTTAGTTGGATCGTCATCATCGTGCTTAGGTTCGACTGCAGCTTCCTTAGGATCAACGATACCAAGACGAACCGCTAAGCGGTTAATGATTTTCTTAATACCTTTTAAATGATCTCTGGATTCTTCTTGAACTTCCAATTCCTTTTGATTAATCGCCGTCATTTGGTCTTTAGTGTCAGCACCAATTAGCTTATCACGATCTTGCTTAGCAGTTAAATCTTGCTGAGCACGACGTCTATCTTTAGAAGACCAACCATTCGCTTGCATCTCTTGTTCAAGTGCCGCTTGTTGAGCTTCATGTTTTGCAATCAATGATTCTCTTCGACCGAAATAACGATTTTGACGAGTATCGCGTTCTTTAGCATAGGCTTTAGCACGAGCTAAATCTTTATACTTATCAGATGTAAGATCAGCATCACCCATACCTAACATAGCACCGAGTGTAGAACCAGTAGCTTTCAACTTACCAAAGAAACCACTAGCTTCACCTACACGACTGGCTTTGTTTCGAACGTTTTCTTTATAAGCACCCATACTATAATAGCCAGATGCCATACCAGCAGCTAAACCAACAAGTTTAACTGGAGATGATAATAATTGACCTAACCCCCACATAGCAGTTTTGAATACTCGGTCTGTAGCAGACTTCATAGTCTTATATACGCCAGTTAAGAGTTTAGTAATCGCACGTGTTAATGGACTAAATGGTTTAGCGATCGCATCAGCTGTTTTAGTAAAGATATTGGTTACTTTATCTTTAATCACACCTGTGAGATCTTTAAACATCCATTTCAATGGAGTGAATGCATCTTGCAATGGATTTACAATTGATTTAGCAAACCATTTTTCTACAGCAAGAGCACCCTTTTCAAATCGAATCTTTAATGGATTTACAACACCGACTGTTAAGATATTTTTGAATTTATCCACTAAGCCAGATTTGTAAGTACCATCTTCATTAAACTTACCGAATAACGCTTCTTTAAATTTTTCAGATGTTAAGCCAATACCTAAGGCACTACCACCTAAGGCCATAGCCATAGGACCTAAGCCTAAAGCACCGATTAAACCGAAGCTACTACCGAAGGCACCTAAACCCAAACCAGATAACGCACCGAATGCAGCACCTGGAAGGATTTTCTTTAAGCCTTTGCCAAATTTGCTATTGACAAGGCCACCTTCTTTTTCGCCATTTCCTTTATCTTTACCATATAACAGAGATTGGAAGCGTTTGGATTTAACAGCAAGACCTGTAGCAGCACCCATAAGAACTGGACCTAATAGACCAGCACCTAATGCAGGAGCTAACCCAATAGCACCGATAGCACTACCAGCACCACTAAGCCCAACCATATTGAGAGCTCCACCGATCATACCAGGAATAGATATACCAAGTAAACCTTTAACAGCACCAAACATACCGCCACCGATAATGGCATTCTTATTCTTATTCCAGAACTTTTGAATACCTTTACCAACAAGGCCACCCATGCGTTTACCTTTATCATCCATCTTACCAAACATCATATCTTTGAATTTAGTAGATTGAGATAGTAAACTAATACCTGTACCTGCTACTAATGCACCGATAGGACCACCAGGTAAGAATAAAGAACCTAATAAACCAGCACCACCTGTTAAGGATAAGGCACCTAATCCAGTACCAATCACAGCACCTTTAGCAATCCCTTTTGGAAGTTTTCGTTTAATGAAATCCCCAAATTGTTGGAATGCTTGTCGGTCATTCAGTTTAGTACCGAAGAAGTTATTAGAGAACATCTTATACCCTTGGGAAAGAGTAGATGAGATGTTACTCAATAAGGATTTCTTTTTACTAGCTTCTTGTTTCTTTTTATCGCTACCGCCAAATAAATATGATTTCAAATAACCAAATGCGGTATCGAATCCTTTCTTCATCTCTGCCCCAATACCAATCGTTTGACTCTTGATACTTTTACCAGCAGAATCGATGAATGGTTTCCCATCGATAGTTTGCTTAATATATTTACCAATATCCCCTACAGCATTGGCTGCAAAGGAGAACGCGCCGCCAGTATATTTATTACCTTTCTTCACACCCATCATCATATTCTTAGCATAGTCCATAAGACTATCACCGAATTGATGGAGTTTCTGTTTAGCTTTATCTGGCATGATTTGTTCTTTAATTGGTTTAAAGATATTATCAACTAAGAATTTCTTAACAGAAGCAAATGTTTTTATGATTTGCTGTTCAATCTTTTCAATAATCGAACCATCTTCATCATCAGAGAAGATGATATTATATAAGGAATTATCAATCTTACTAATCACATCAGTCAATGCATTCATAGGGTTCTTTAGATAGTATCCTAAACCCTTATTACCACCAACTGATTTTTTATCCTGTAGACTTTGATCGGTACCATCAGCCAATGCTTTTCTAACATTTTCATCCATGTTATCAATATCGTTAGCAGATGTTTTAGCACCGGTTTCAATCCCCAGTTTCTTATCAAGGAGAGCATTCCCTGTTGATTTAAGTTTTTTATCTTTCTTTTTCTTCTCATCTTTTTCACGTTGTGATAAGATTTTCTTACCCGCTTCAGAGAAGTTATCATTTAAAATATAGCCAGTATAATCACCATCAGAATAGTTATTATTGAAATCGCTAACCATGTCACCATATTTATAATGAGCCGTAGCCATTGCCATATGGTCACCTTTGGACATCTGTTTCATAACAGACTCTAAGATGGCTTTCGCTGATCGATTTTCAATATCAGCTAACATTCGCTCTAAATTCTTAGGATTATACCGAATGTTACCTTTAGCTAAATCACTTGTGAATTTATTAATGGATTTTTCAACTTCTTCTTTATCAGCAGCCGAATCAAAATCCATATGACGCAGAACTTTATCTGTTTTATCACTCAATGGAGCCGTAGCTCGATTAGCCATATATTGCATTTCTCGATTATATCGATCTTGCATTTCATCACGAGTTGTAAACTGACCAGTTTTGTGATCGAATACAGTCGCAGGTCCATTGGTGATGGCTTTTAGGATCTCACTTAAATACGTAGGGATAACTTGGTTGATCGTACGATGTGTTATACCGTCGAATGCCACAGCCCCTTTATTATACTTACTTGGATCGAATCGACCACTTTTTGTATCAATACCAAATACATTACCGATGAATTGAGCTAATGAACTATTGTAATTATTCCGTTGATAGGTTACTTTAGAGAGTAACGCTGGAATAATATTCGCAATGGATGTATCTAAACTAGCTAATGATTGCTCAATCATTTTAGGCATAAAGGCACTCATAGCTTGCTCTAGTACCGTACCTAATGGGTTATTCATAAACCCACGTTTTGGTTTTGGTCCCATCGAACTAGCCATGGATAACCCAGTAGCCAACATCCCAAATGGAGTATTACCCAAGAAATTATCTTTGATAACCTTCATATAGGAACTTGGGTCGAACCCACCCATACCGAAGACTTTAGAGAAATCAGAAGCACGACCACCGGTTTTACCGAATGGGCTTTCTGGGTTCATGGCTTTCTCTTGTAATTCAAGCATTTGTGACCAAATACCTAAACTGTCTTCATAGTAACGTAAGGAACCTTCAACGAATTTTCCCATAACGTCGCGATTAAACGTGTTAATTGTATTTAATGAATCACGTATACCAACTAACTGACCCATAGATTGACTATGTTGTTTTTCTTGGGCCACTAGCATACTTAATGTCATTTTAGCAGCCGTCGCTGCTTGTTTCTCAAACCCTTTTGCTATAATAGCACCATGGGTTTTCATAGTTTTATCTAATTTAACGATGCCACTTGCCGTTTTAGCACCTGTAGCATAGGTCGCTTTTTCAACACGACCAATGGAGCTAATCTCAGCGGCACTAGTAGTGGAGTTAGATGATTTACTAGAGGACTGTGTCGCTCCATCATCATCGTCAAAAGAGAAATCGTCATCATCAAAATTAAAATCATCACCGAAACCACTATCGTCTTTATCAGGATACAAATCACCCGACTTCAATGCTTTCATCGCATCTTCATAGGTTTCTTTTGCTTTTGTCTTTGCATCGTCGATAAATTTTTTACCAGCTCCCGCTGTTTTATTACGACGCATTTCGATAATCGATTGACGTAAATTCTTTGCGGAGTCATATACTGATCCGCGAATACTCTGGCTTTCGGACATCTTTTCATTCAGTACGTTTTTCATACCGAATGCAACAGACTTACCGATATTCTTTAGCCAACGAGTATCTCTATTTTTAGGCATATAGTGAACTCCTTTCTCTATGATCCAAGAAAAAAATGAACCATAGTATTTGGATTTAAAACTATGTCCTAATATGGGAGTTTAACAGGCAAAAAAGAGGAGCCGAAGCTCCTCTTAGTTATCTATCAACCATATCACCAAGGATATCGTCAACATCAATGGCATCTCTGGTATTAGGTGGTACCTTATTCACGCCTATCATGAGTCTAGTGACAATATCCACATTGTCGTATATTGATTTGACAGGGATCTCAAATGTTTCAAAACATGCATCTGTCCTAATATCTTGCCCATACCGTACGGTAACAGCAAGTATTTTACGACTCTTATCTTTATCGGATTTATATACTTTAAGTGTTACCAACTGGGCACTATTCACAAATACTGAATTAATATTTCCGTTTATAAGTACGGTATTCATATATAAAACCATAACTATTTCCTCCTATAATCTATAATATTTTATTTACCGAATTCTGCAATAAGCATATCTTGTAAAGTTACAAGATCAACCACATTAGCTTTAGTTCTACCAAAGCATTTTGCGATTGTGTTATATACATTACGAACATCAGTATTCCCAAAAGATAAAGTGCATTCCATAGGTGTTGCACCACATGGGTTATTTGAACCTGTATAATATACTGATACAGATGCAGTACCAACTATCATGCCAGTAACTGTCATCCCTGATAAGATTTGGATAGTCCCATTGGGTTCAGGAACTACAATTGTCATTGGTTTATCGATGTTAATCATTTGATATTGTTTGTGACCACTATGTTTAGGTGGATATGGTGGTCTATTTCTGATTTTACGAGCAGTTTCTTTCAAAACTTCATTTCCCGATTTATCAATATGACGTTTTCCACCAGATTTAATAATTTGAGGAACCACTGTTAGCATATCAATAAATGTATCAGCTAGTTCACGCATAGAAGGTTCATCACCGGTAGATTTCTTTTCTACTATATCATAATCACCTAATAGAAGTTCTACCACATAATCATGAATGGTTTGAATTGGAATTGTGGTCGCATGTGTATGTGCTACATAGTGTTGTATCTTTTTCAAGATATCATCCTTATCAATGATGATTTTTTCATCAAATTTAGGATTATATGGTACACTGATAGTTAGTCGAGTTGTACCTCTAATAAATGCGGATTCGGTATAATCTACAAAGTACCCAATAGAGTTTGGGAAATAATCAAAATTGACATCAACGATCGTTGCATCGTTTAAAATTGTTGATTCACTTTGGTTGTTTTTTCTAAAAGAGAAGTTCATTTTTATTTCCTCCAAGTAAAATAATAAGATGAGAGTATACGGACAATCCGTATACTCTCTATAAGTTGTAAAGAAAAATTATTTTTTCTTAGATTTCTTCCAAGCAGGTGCGGAAGATTTTTTAATTAGTACGCGATGTGGTGCAATAGCTGTAACAGTTTCTACACCAGTTTCGCGATTTTTAAATGTAGGATCGTGAGCTTCGATTTCACGCATTTTAATAGCAGCGGTGAAATCTGCTTTGTTCTGGAAGTTGAATGTGCGACCAGCACCGATATATTGATAAATCAACTCGGTAATTACTGGATACAATGTTTCTGCTTGTTTAGGACTATATTGGTAAGTTCTAGCAGCAGCTTCAGCTTCTTGTTTATCAATACCATGTTTTACCAACACATCTTTGATAAACGCTTCACGGAAATCTTTAACAGGAGTGGATTCAATTTCTGTATATTGACCATTCACTGTCTTAATACCTTTGGCCACATAGTCATCTTCATTCAAGAAAGAAGCTGTCAAATCAGCAAAGTCTTTCTTAGAGAATGTAGTACTTCCTTTTTTGTCTTTAGTGCCTTTGGTCTTGCCTTCCAAGGCTTTTAATACCTCACTAAATTTCGGCATTGTTACGCCCTCCTTCAATAAAATAGTTGATCAACTAGCTTATGTAAGCATAGTGTTACATATACGTTCAATCCTCGATTAATTCTTATAGAAATTCAACGGTTAGCATTTCGTCCTCTGATTTGCATTTAGTGGATTTCTTTTTCTTAATCGAGTAATGAACGTCATTGATTATCCCGTTAGATTCGATGAAGTCGACTAATTCATCATCTGTTACGAAACAATCTTCAGTGAGTTCAGGATGTTCAGTGTCCTGATTCTTCTCTAAGTAACGACTTAGAGAAAATGTTGCATTTGACATAGTAAACCTCCAGTTACTTACTGATACGTGGTAATAATATATATTCCTAATTCAATTCGTCCCATCGGACAATCAGACAGCATTCCTTAGTTGGTAGCATGGATTCGTTTTTAATAGTAGATTGTAATGCGATCTGCATATCTACAATACCATCATTGATAGAGCCTTTCATATTAAAATATGTCATAAACTCATATAATGATTCGAAATCATATTTGCTATTATACCATTCTAAGTATTCGTTCTGGTAATCGAGATCAATGTTTTTAGCTATATTATTTACCAATGAATTCACAAATTTTTCATAGGAATCAAACGATGATAACTTAGTAATTAAGTCTTGCGATCGTGATAACCCTATGATAAAAAACGTGAGCTTAATTGGTTCAGCTTTAACGATAGATGTTGTATCAGCCAGTTGATCACTAAATGGGTATCCAATATAACGTGTTAGTGTAAAGATATCTTTTCGATTACATGTTGTATCTAAACGAACGACCTCTTCACCAAACAGTCTAAGATTTTCAGCTGTTCGTTCCACAATATAGTCATCAACACTATCAGCTACATACAATATCCGTTTATCAGTTCGAATAGCAACGGAAAATTCACTTCGATAGATTGGTTCAACGTCGACATCTGAATCCAATCGTATTAAAAACGAATTCTTTGGATAAATAGTTGGTTCAGTCAATCGTATTCCTCCTTAATCATTAGATGGTGTACGTTTAGGCTTAAGCACAAATCGTTCTAACCATTCTCGTTTACAGTGATAAGAGAAGGTTCCGATATTCACACCTGTTGACATATTGCCAAGCATATAGTTCTTTCGAAATTCAAAAGAAATGTCAGTATCCTCAATTTTATAGTAATATATCTTCTCACTATCACCATCTTGACGATCACTTACTGCCTGTGAGCAGCGTACAAATGCGGTGATTTTTGTAGCTGCATCACCAGTGGAACCTTTAAAGGCTGTCACTGGTTGAGCCATCATCACATCTTCTGTCGGATATACTTTATGAGAGGATGAGATTTTTCGAGCTACAGAACTAATGACTTCAGATGTAATCTTCTGTAACTCAACATTATGAGCTATCACCACAGTGTTACCAATGAAGTTCTGGTTTTCATAAATGATATATTTAAAGATATTCGTGATACCTTCTTTATATCGTTCATAGCCATCACTAATATCCATAGGAAAGATACAGAGAGATGATACATTGGTTTGCTTCATAGCATCAATTAAACTGGGATCTACATCAAATGCGAATAAGGTTCCTAACACGATAGCATATTTACCATCAGATGTTAATGGAATATATTCACGATTATTGCTCGTTATGGTCAGATTCATCTACTTCACCTTCTTCCTTTGGCGGTTCTGGTATAATTGGTTGTTGTTTATCAACTGGTTCTTTATAAACACCTTCCAATTTATCAATCGCATCCGCTTTATCTTTATCAGGAATGCCTTCAAATAACTCATATGTATTGATTACATCAATTAATCGCTGTTTAGCTTCAGCTGTACCATATTCAGCGATAATATCAACAAATGTATCAATATTATTAGGATATCCTTCACTGAATGCTAAGTCTGGGTATCGTTGAGCAAATCCTACATACTCATCTACACTAATACATTTAGTAGGGTCTGTATAGATGTTCTTACCGGTCACTCGTTTGATGAAATCTACAATTTTCTTATTCGGAGATAGGTTGTAGGCATATCTGAGGAGAGATGTTTCAATAGAAAACAGTTCCTTTCTCTCATATAATTCGTCTACATGTAATGCGATTTTAATCACTTCTTCAATCACTGGAAGGAATGTTTCATCTAACCGATAGTTATGAACTAAAATATCATCTAGTGTTTGACTTACTCTATCAAGTAGATACTCATCATCGTTCATACTCACTCGAGCTAGTAATGCCGTTACATATGGTAATCCAGCGAAAGCCTTAATACCCAAATGAGTGAACCCATCGATGTATTCCATACAATTAATAACTACTTCATCATTATAGTTATTGATTAACGCATAAATTCCATTAGCTTCACCAGTCGATGTATCCGCATCGATTAGTAAATATTTAGCAGCAATTACGAATGCTTCTTCCGTCATCAATTCTGGATGAGTTCGTACAATCATATACCAAGGTAAGACATCTGCGAATTGATATACGAACTGACGATTCCATCGTTTAGTGTATTGGACTTTCCACCAAGGAATTTCTTCTTTAAAGTCTTTTAAGAAGAATAAGTCATATTTAAGAGGTTTATCCTCAAAGTAATGCCAATCTAGCTTATCAGCTAATGACCGAATTTGTCCAGATAAGCCATGTAGAAATACGTTTTGGTTTGGTCGACCATATTCCCAATTGATATAATCTTTGAATTCAATCATATCATCTACAGTCATATCACAATTATTGGAAATATGATCCCAATCTAAGTAGTCGGTATACTTACGAGCTATTAGAACATCAAACGGATGTTCTTTAAAGAGCTCTTTAAAATTAACACAATCTTCAATATATGCCATTTCAATAATATTGAATGGTTGGTATCTGGATAACAAGTTCCAGTTCCATCGTTCTTTATATTGGAGAATACTTTGTAAAGGTATTTTGCCTTGAATCATACTCAAAGCAATGAAATTAGTATTCTCGTCTATCATAATACGTTCTTCATTTGTATTGTTCATAGTACATCTCCTTAGTATAACACGAATCGTATATAGTGGCTTGTATACTAGTGTATTATATACTAAGGTATCAGCACATTGTAGTAAACGAATTATGTATATGAAAGGAGATACAATATGGGCAATGTAAATTACTTACATGATCCAAATAAAACAGTGGCATCCCCTGTCGCTGAATTTGATATATCCTTCAACAAAGATAAATACTACTTCATGAACCTAGAAAATTATGTAGGTTTTATTAAAGGATGTGAACGATCGATTCGTAAACATCCAGACTATGGTAACTTTGTTGATGCTATACGAGAACTTAAAATGGAACATTGTCAAGTATTAGGTAATATCACTCGCTTTGATGCAACGATTGAAATGCATCATGGTCCTATGTTGACATTATTTGACTATTGTGCCATTGTAACTGATCATCTATTGAATAATGGTGAGACAGTTAATACATTCAAAATCGCTAAGATTGTACTTGATGAGCATTATAAAGAGCACGTTCAAGTTGTTATGCTATCTAAAACCGTCCATCAATTGGTTGATAGCGGTGAATTATTCATTAATCTAAACCAAGGTATTGGAGATGTTAACGCATTCTTACGTTCATATCCTGATGGATTAGATAAATATAAAGCTAAAATCAATGAATATATTGATTTAAGTAAGAAGTTTAAAAGTCATGATTCTAATATCTTTGACTTAGAAAAAAATATGGTCAATTGGTCATATCGTTAATTACTATTAGGAGGATATCATGGAAGTTGGTATTATTACATGGGAGGATATTCAACACATTAGCATTCTTATACTGATGCTCATTATCATTATACTTGGATGCCGAATTGTATATAAAGATTGGAGTATACGACGTGAATCATTAGAACGTCAAATGAATCCCCCAATTCCCATTCAACAGAAAACAATTACAGCCATTATCGATGAAATGAATATGCTTGTCGATATCGAATTCATATCAGTGGTTGAAGCCCCTATGATGACACAAGATTTACAAGTCATAACGAATTTCGAAGAATTTCAAAAAGAAATTGTACAAAATGTATTGATTGGGCTATCCACTCAATTCTACTTATCTGCTAATATGGCAGGTATGACAAGAGCGTATATCAATCAATATATTACACGAAGAACGACCTATAAAATCGTCGATTATATGCGTAATCATAACTTTACACCAAGCGAATAAAAAAAAGAAAAAGAAGAACCATATAGCCCAGTTAGGCTATATGGTTCTTTTCTACTGTAATTCTACAGTAATGAATTTGAGAAACATGTCTTTTATTGTTCTACAGTGATTCGTTTCACGTAATCGACTATATACAACTTGAATGACCTGTTTTCTGGTTCGTTTATCAGTAGCGTCTATACCTGAACAATTCTGTTCGATTAGGAATTCAAGATATTCTATGAATTCACTAAATAGTTTACTGATATCTCGCATCATCTTTGCGTCTAAGTCATGTTTTCTAAACACTAGTTTTACCGAACAGACGTCACTCAATGGTTCGATTTTGCGTATACTGACGAACGACTTGACAGTCTTTATCAATTCGTCAGTTACGCGGACAGTTTGTAATAGTGGCATCCTCCGCCTCCTATTTATAAATAGATTCCTGCTAATGGTACTAGGTAGTTCATATAGTTATATGTGATATCAACTTCATATCTCGATGTATCAATATCATTCACTTCTACCCATTCATCATTTATCTCATCGAATATGATAAAGTTATTCTCTTGAGATAATCGTCTATAGTACCCAGCGGGTAATTCATTATGTCTATACTTATCTATAAACGATAGCAGGTTGGATATTGGTAACTTCTTAGAGGGTGCTCCTTCATTAACGGCACAGAAATTAATTAAGAAGTCGAGCATGTACGCACGATGCTCTTCATAATCATTTAATCCTTTTATATCTATTTTGCGTAGCATTGAGTTTATATACATCTCGTGGTTATTGAGATATAAATATGACGTATAGCTATTCTTTCTGACAAACTCGACAGGTCCAAATACACGCTGACTCATATGTCGGTCTATGGTGAAGATCGCATCTTTCTTGATGGCTAATATCTCATTATCTTGGACGTCATTGGTTTCAAAGAATAGTTTCCGAATATTGACAAAGCTCTCCATGAGCCTTTCTTTGAATACTTGATCGTCCCGTTGGTATATACCAATTTGCTTATTACGAGCTAATTTCTCCATACCTTCGAGACGGTCAATTATTTTCTGTGGTAGTAAATCATAATACTTGATTAGACTTAGACCAGCTGAGCGAATATCATATTCCACTATATCGGAACCGAATATAAAGTCATAATCTTTATTTCGGTATAGACTCCGCTTATATAACTCACTCAAATTATCACCTTCCGGTTATTTCTTTCTCTTTTTCTTTTTAGGTTTTTCAGCCCCACCTAATGCAGTTGGATCGAAATCAATAGCAATACCACCATTCACTAGGCGAGATTTAATTGATTTGTCAACCTTCCGTTGTTCTTTAATCACATCTTTAGGTTTTTCTCCACGTAATGTGCGAGCAATACCACTAATGATATTATCAGCAGCACGAACAGGTTTATTCAAATCCACATAGTTCATGAACCCTTTCTTTTTAGGTTCTTCTTTTTTACTTTGAACTTGTTGGCGGAATGCTTCCAGTACTTCATCCGCTTCTTGATTAGACCATTTACCACTGTTCACTTGTTGCTCACAATAGGCAATCACATCTTCTTCCGATTTAATTTGGGAAGGGTCTACATAACCATCTTTAAAGTTTTTATTCTTCTTAGATGGTTTAGTTTGAATGACTGGTGTGAATTGTGTTTGATATGGGTCATCACCATCAAATTCAATTTGAGCATCAGCGATATAGTCATATGCCATATCTTCGCTCCATACCCCACGATACATTTGGAACATCGCAAATTCACGAGCTTGCATTGTGGATGCTGGTTTGAAGTAAACATCGATTTGACCATCTGGTTGTACTTCCATTTTAGCCCCAGCAAGAAGTTCATTTTCTGCTAACCGATCCTTGATATCTTCATAGGTTTCATAACCTACATAGGTATGCAATCCATCATGTGGAATATCATCGCTATCTTTATAGGTATCACGAATTGGTTCGCCACCAAGATAATAGTCAGAAACTAGCTTATCATCTTTCTTAGCTTTTTTCTTTTTCTTATCTTTCTTCTTGTTTTCTTCTAAGGCTTTAAGAGCTTTAGCGTTTTTCTTTTTGATTTTATCAGCACGCTTAGCTGCTTTCTTACCAGTGTTTTCCCATGGATCCCAATCGTCATCTTCATCGTCTGCCATTTGGTCAAACATATATTGACGAAGATCCCCTACAACTCCACCATCTGTATCGGCATAGACATCGAGATCATCTTGATCATATAAATCACCAAACTCATTTCTTAATGCTTGTAAACGAGCTTGTTCCTCAAAATCATAATGGTCATCAATGTATTTATTCATGGCTTTTTTAGATGGATTCATATAATTCATCTTATCACCACGTTTCTTACCTTCAACGTATTCACGTTGTTCAAGTAATGCCATGATTTCCTCATCTTCAGGATCGATTTCATGCTCTTCCCAATATGTTTTGATGAGTGTTTTTAGTGCACGTTTAACATCTTTATCTGTATAATTTTGCATTTGCAAAATTACTTTGAATTTGTTAAGTGCTGCTTGGGATTGCAAGAGCAGCTTGAGAGCTGCTTTTGCTTGTTTATGTTGTTTCTTAGCAGAAACGAATTTTTGTTTCTTTTTCTTCTTTGCCATAGTTTATCTCCTAAATCAATTTCTCAAGCTCATCCATACGTTCAATATGTTTATAGTATAGCTTACGTTGCTTTTTCGTCATTAATGCAACTTGAGCTCGAGGTAAGAATTCTAATAATGTAATCGGAAGATCATATCCCGAATCAACCAATTTCGCTCTAAAGATACTATCCACTTTTTCACTAATTGCTCGTAGTGATTCCATATCATGGATGGTTTTAGATCGTTTACCTTTCTTCCATTTCTTATACGTCACTGGTTTGAATTGATACATCTTCTCGATAGCCATACCAATTAATGATATATACTCAAACTCAGCTTCGTCACTTTCACAAACGATAATTACATTTGTTTCTCTATGCGATAGATTGAATATAATTCGATTGAGAAAGAAGTAATTTGCTGGACGTTTTAGAAATTCAAAGTATCGTTCTCCATAGACTTGATCCACACCATAGTCTAAATAATTTTGTAAGAGAACCATTGGTGGAATCATTAGTCCATAATTGTACCGACTGAATCGTTTATCTAACTCAGTCGGTTCAATTCTTCTTGATACTACGACAATCTCAACATCCCCAACTTTAAAGTCTTTGAGTAACTTTTCAAGTTGTTTAGACGATGTTGCTAATATGATTGACTTCATATCCTAATCCTCCGCTGACCAATCTAAGTCAAGGGTAAGCATCTCATTATCGGATGCATTTTCATAGCGAACTTCTGTACTATCATAGTTACGCATACGATCTCGTATCTTGATTGGGTCGTATTTTGTGCCACAATTTGGACATACTAACTCATTGAAGTTAAAGTTCCAAGATAATTCATGTGCACATTTCAAGCAAGTCATCATCTTGCGATCGATTGGATAGATATACCCATAATCCAAGATAACAATCTCACCACTACCTTGACGGTATCCATAGTTACAGAAGTTCTTCTTAATGGTACCCATATCGGAGAACAGATAATTTGGTTCTAACTGTTTTAAGGTTTCCCGAATGACTTCTTTACTGTTAATGAATTCTTCTTGGGACATCAATTCTACATACTCTGCCACCAAGACCAATCCATTACATTCATATGCCTTAGTCACATATGGTTGTAATTCAGGAGCCATCTTAAACTCTTGCCAATTATCCTTTACGCCGTATGTATCGAAAGCGATTTTGAAGATGTAACCACCTTTCTTAACTGCCATACGGTTTGTACCCGCACCGATTTCTAAGAAACCCCGATTACGAAGTAAGGTTAAGATATAATCAAACTTCTCATTGTTATCACGAAAAGATGGATCCCTTAAGATTCCTAAGAAGTTAATCATATCTTGTTCGGTAAAGTTCTCATAAATTCTATGACGAACTTTACCGCTTTTTTCTCTGTCAAGAGAAATGTTTGTTGTATAGTCTTGCATGTCTGCCTCCTATTTATTACCTAAAGCGGAATTCGCCATATTATTAATGATAGACGTTACGTCTGTGAACGATAAGTTATTTGGATCCATTCCGGTATCCTTCATAAACTTTTTACGTTCTTTATTCTTCTTCTTTTTCTTCTTTTTAGCTTTCTTCTTCTCTTTCTTAGTTCTGTAACGATCTGGATCGTCTTTGGAACCATGAGACGTCATCACTTTTACGCGACGAGCTTTCTTAGGAAGAATCTTCTTAGGGTTGAAGAAGTCAATGATGCCCAATTCGGTAAATCGATCAATTAGTTGTAATTGCTCATACCGTTCAGGTTTCAACCAAACGTCTTTATAGATAACCATTTGACCTGGGTCACGATATCGTTCTTCATCGTCAATCCATGGATTTCTGAACTTTTCTTTATAGTATTGCTTGAATCGTTCATGTAAACCCACATACCCATTTCGATTCTTACGTTTTACCTTTGGAACCGATGTCATAATCTTACCGCGTTTCTTAAGAAGCTTTTTACGTTTCTTCATACTCAAATGAGTATCCGCTAGCATACGGTCAATGTTATCCATATCACGATTGCGTTGTGCCGCAAAGTCTGCTAAATAGTCTAAATCATCTATTACGGATTTAGCTGTTCTGATTGGATCATTCTTATCATCTAAATCGATACCAGAATGTTCCAATATAGCTTGTTCGGTAAATTTGTCAAATCGATCAACGACTTTAACACTCACCGATGCCCGTTTTTTCCGTTTAGGGAATTGGAAATGGTTTGTTTCTGGGTTATCTTTGAAATGGAATTGTACTGGAATGCCAGATCTTGGGTATAACCACATATCATTTTCCATAGAATCAGGTACTGTCATATCTGGACTATATTCTTCACCTGATTCAATATATTCCCTGGTTTCCTTATTCTTCTTTAATACTGGGAAGTAAGGGAACCATTCTTTGGAAAGTCCGATAGCTCTAGCAAACTTGAATCGTTTCTTACCACCATACTTATCAAATAGGAAATATACATATTCCCGATACGTATCAGTAGCTTCAATCCACGATTCAATACGACGATACCGATGCTTCAATTCTTGAGCAGCGAGTCGTAATCGTGTTTCTTTACGTTCTAACGATTCTTCTTCACCAGGCTTCAATTCTTCTAAGACTTCGTCATCTTCATGGTAATTATCGTCTTCACCATAATCCCATACGACAGATGGGAAGTCTAATAGTCGTTCATCAGACCAACCATTTTGTTTATACGCATACAGAACAGAATCAGATTCATTGAGAATCTCTTGTTCCTGTTCTTCTTGCTCTTTCTTCTTCTTACGAGAAGCTTCTCTCATTTGTCGTTGCTCCTCTTTTTCTTGTTCCCACATCAACTGCATAGTATCTGGATCTTTTACATATGGGGTCGGATTGGCACTTTCGAACCATTCTCTTCGCATATCTTCTTCTTCTTCGATTACCCAATCTTCCATATTCCATAATACTTCACCAAATGTTGATTCTCCATCACCAACATCCGATGGGTCATCTTCTGGAATAATTTCATCTTCATGGGCTAAGAACCGATCTCTAAGACCATTAAATACCGCACGTGCTTTTGTATAGGCAGGGATGTGGTTACGTGCAAACACATCAATTCCGTTATGATGTTCGATGGCCATACGAACATCACCAAATGTTACTTTATCACCAGGCATGATATTATTCATCCATGGTTCATCGTTTTGATGCCCTTCAAATGGATAGTAGTCGATATTTTCAGGAATCAAAGAAATGATTTTTTCAAAACGGTCATACGCCATTTGTTTATAGTCAGGAACGTCTTCCTCTTCTTTCACTTCTTCAACTTCTTCTGTATGAGATTCTTCTGTATCTTCATCGAGATTTTCTTGTTTCTCATATTTATCAAACTTACCCATAGAACGATACATCTCACCGAAAATTGGATCTTGGCTAATTCGCCATTCCTTTTCTGGCATACCTAACTTCTCCGCTTCGGTTAAGGGCTCGCCATAATCTGAATAATCTAAATCCGACCAATCATTAGCATCAGCGTACTCGTCAGGGTCGTAATCGTCGAAGTCAATGGTATCATCATCATCATCTTCTTCAGTGACTCCACGTGCAATGCGAGAGCATTCTTTTGCATACTCAGGATCTTCCATTGCTCGCATCATATCATACTCACCAAAGAATTGACTCATTTCAGAAGCATCTGCTGTTTCGTATTGTTTTCGTAACTCAGCTTTTTCTTCATCTGTATAGCATGCATCAGAACAATCAATGTCGTCCTCATCCATGTCAGATGTGTTAGAATCCGCACTCGGTTCTTCATTCAATTCGTCACCAGATTCATCTTCTGTTAACTGTTCTTCTTCCATCCATTCACCTAATGTTTTAACTGGTTTGGTATCTGTTTCCGTACTAGTTGTTTCATCTCTATTCACATCTCCTATGGTGAATGGTAGTGGTTTATCTTTTGGAACTAAGGATATTGTGCCATCTTTATGTTGATACACCACGTATTGATTCATATCAATGTTTTCTTTATCCTCAGTATCCATTTCGTATTCGATATCTCTAAACTTAGCTTGTGCACTGTTTAGAATCTTATGGTTACTGTAATCGAAATTCATTACATCCACGCCACCGATATTCTTTAATTCAGATATCACCATGGCATGTTTCCAGTATTCATCTGGATCCATTGTAACCACCATATATGCCGTTAATGGATCTACCCCGGTTTCCTCTACTAACCGTTTCCATCTTTCCGCGGAGCGTTTAACATTATCTTCGCGAGAGAGGTTCGGGTCATCCAACGGACTAAATTTTTCGTTGTTATTATCCATCCTAGGACTCCTTTCTCGAACAACATACTGTAATTTTTCTATTCATTTTTTTATCGGTAGTATTCTTGTCTGTTCTACCATTCTGTTTGAATCAGCATCCTCCGCTTCAATTCAAAATCAGTTAGTATAGTGCGTGAACATCTAAAGGGTTGCCGCTTCTCTATACCATTAAATAATATATATTT
>ERZ773196.348-NODE-348-length-29204-cov-21.585921_pt1 | contig 29204 bp, 25 predicted proteins | sample MGYA00581009_ERZ773196 | MGnify/ENA primary metagenome ERZ773196 (study PRJEB29015, sample SAMEA2738162) | human oral metagenome | biome: human oral; feature: human-associated habitat; material: saliva | place: China | collected 2243 ... | reverse complement strand
GCGAGTTAGTAATGATGGTCAAAGTTGGAAAATGTTCCAACTCAGTTAGGGCGCGCGCCACTGCCAAAGTGGTGGTGCCTCCAGAGAGGGCCAAAGAATCCTGGGGGCGCACAAGCTTAGCGGCAGCTAGCGCAATCTGGCGTTTTTCATTGGTGTGCTGCTCAGATTTAGTGGCAAAGCGCGGTTCCATAGAGCTGGGCCCAGCGGCTACCGCGCCGCCGTGGACGCGCTCTACTAGGCCGGCGCTAACCAGCTCGGTAATGTCGCGGCGCACAGTCATCTCAGAGATGCCCAATGCCTCAACTACTTCTGCCACGCGCACGCCACCGTTGCGTGTAACTAAATCCATGATGAAGTCCTGGCGTTGGCGTGCCAGCATGGGGGTTCCGGTATTGTCACTCACGGTAGATATTTTGCCATATTGTTGCTTCTTGTTGGCTTTATAAGTTCAAAGAGTTTGACTTAGTTGGGCTCTTGGTTAGGGTCGAAGAGGCAACATATAATGCCCTAGGAATGCGGCCTTAATGCATGTGTCGAAGCCTCGTTAACGTGCAAACAGTGACGAGCTGAGCGTATCTATGGGCACAGTCAAATCCCGAGGAGTGATGCAAATGGCTCTAGCTGTTGAGTCGGAAATTGGTCGCCTAGAACAAGTTATCTTGCACCGCCCTGGTGACGAGATGAAGCGCCTGACCCCACAAAACAAAGACGACCTGCTCTTTGACGACATTTTGTGGCTAGCCGAAGCGCAGGAAGAACACGATAAATTCGCAAACGTACTGCGCTCACGTGGCGTCGAAGTACTTTATATGCAAGATCTGCTGGCCCAATCGCTAGACAACAGCGAAGCCCGCACTCACGTACTAGAAAACACCTTTACCCCGGCCACCTTCGGTCCGCTAGCTGTAGACAATATCCGCAGCCACTTCAGCACCCTGCCCAGCGAGGAACTCGCCCGCATTTTGGTGGCCGGCCTAACTAAGAACGAGCTACTAGAAAACACTAGCGTCCCCTCCTCAGTAGTGATTGCTGGTATGGACGGCGACGATCTAGTCCTAGAGCCGCTGGTAAACCACCTCTTTACCCGCGACACCTCCTGCTGGATCTATAACGGCGTATCCATTAACTCCATGCGCCTGCCGGCCCGACGCCGTGAAACCGTTAACTACCAGGCAATCTACCGTTGGCACCCGCTGTTTGCTAACGAAGAATTCCCCGTATTTAACTTTGGTTCCATGAACGGCACCGGCGCCGTCGAAGGTGGAGACGTACTGGTTATTGGCAACGGCGCAGTACTAATCGGTCTAGGTGAACGCTCCACCACCCAAGGTGTAGAAATCCTGGCCAGCAAACTGTTTGCCTCAGGCAAGGTAAACCGAATTGTGGCCCTAGACATGCCCAAGGTGCGCTCGCAGATGCACCTAGACACGGTCATGACCATGATCAACCAGGGTACCTTCACCAAATACGCGGGTCTGGGTATGCGCCCCTCGCTGGTGATCACCCCCGGACCGGACCCCAAGCACCCGGCTATCGTCTCCCACCCAGCTGAAGACATGCACCATGTCATCGCTCGCGCCCTGGGCCTAGCCGACATTGAGGTGCTAACCACCCCGCAAGACTCCCTGGCTGCTGCCCGTGAGCAGTGGGACGACGCAAACAACTGTCTAACCATTTCCCCCGGCACCGTAGTCACTTACGAACGTAACGTGGCCACCAACACCTACCTACAAAGTCGCGGCCTGGAGGTACTCACCGTACCTGGCAGTGAGCTCGGCCGTGGTCGTGGTGGCCCGCGTTGCATGAGCTGCCCGACCCTGCGCCAGCCGGTCTAAGTCCAGTTGGTGGCCCGCCAATCGGGCCGCCGAGCGGACATAACCGGATAACCACCCGCCCGGGCGTTAAAGGCCAAGCGCCTGGCGGCGTCGTCGTAAAAAACTGGCCACAATCCACCCCTAGACCAATCCAAACCCTATAAAGCCAAAGAAACGGAGAAGCCACTCATGGCATACCCCCTGCACGGTCGTTCCTTCCTGCGCGAACTAGACTTCACCCCCGAAGAGTGGCGTGGCCTGCTAGACCTGGCCGCTGAGCTCAAGGCTGCCAAGAAGGAAGGCCGCGAGGTCCAGCACCTCAAGGGCAAGAACATCGCCCTGATCTTCGAAAAGACCTCCACTCGTACCCGCTGCTCCTTCGAGGTTGGCGCTTACGACCAGGGTGCAAACGTAACCTACCTGGAGCCCACCGGTTCCCAGATCGGTCACAAGGAATCCGTAGCCGACACCGCCCGCGTACTAGGCCGCTTCTATGACGGCATCGAATACCGTGGCGACAAGCAGTCCAACGTAGACCAGCTAGCCCAGCTCTCTGGCGTGCCCGTATGGAACGGTCTAACCGACGACTGGCACCCCACCCAGATGCTGGCCGACCAGCTGACCATGATCGAGCACTCTGACAAGCCCCTAAGCGAGGTAGCTTTCGCCTACCTAGGCGACGCCCGCAACAACGTAGCCAACTCGCTGCTAGTTTCCGGCGCCATGATGGGCATGGACGTGCGCATGGTGGCCCCCACCCAGCTGCAGAACTCTGACGAGGTAGTTGAGGCCGCCCGCGAAATCGCCAAGACCACCGGCGCCCGCATCACCATCACCGACAATGTAGAAGAAGGCGTTAAGGGCGTTGACTTCCTCTACACCGACGTGTGGGTATCCATGGGTGAGCCCAAGGAAGTTTGGGACGAGCGCATCAAGCTGCTACTGCCCTACCAGGTTAACGCGCAGCTGGTAGCCAAGACTGGCAACCCCAACGTGAAGTTCCTGCACTGCCTGCCTGCCTTCCACGACCTGAACACCACCGTGGGCCGCGACATCTACGAAAAGACCGGCCTGGACGCCCTTGAGGTTACCAACGACGTGTTCGAAAGCGACGTGAACATCGCCTTTGACCAGGCCGAAAACCGTATGCACACTATCAAGGCCGTTATGGTGGCCACCCTAGGGGAGTGACCTTTGCGCATTGTGGTTGCCCTGGGCGGTAACGCCCTGCTGCGTCGCGGCGACAAGCCCGACGCCGACATCCAGATTGCTAATGTGCAGCTAGCTGCGGCCCAACTAGCCAAGCTAGCTAACGAGCACGAGCTGATCATCACCCACGGGAACGGCCCCCAGGTGGGTGTCTTGGCCCTGGAAAGTGCCAATGACGAGCGCCTTAGCCGCGCCTACCCGCTAGACACGCTGGGCGCTGAAACCCAGGGCATGATCGGCTACTGGCTGCTGCAAGCCATGCAAAACGCCCTGCCCGGGCGCCAGGTGGCCACCATGGTGTGCCAAACCCTGGTGCTCTCTGGAGACCCCGCCTTTGCCAACCCCACCAAGTTCGTGGGCGAGGTTTATGACGAGGAAACCGCCAAGCGCATTGCCCGCGAGCGCGGCTGGGTAGTTAAGGCCGACGGCGAGCACTTCCGCCGTGTGGTGGGTAGCCCCGCCCCGCAGCGAGTGATTGAAACCCGCCTGATCCGCAACCTGGTTAACTCTGGGGCAGTGGTGATTTGTGCTGGTGGCGGCGGCGTGCCTGTGATCCGTAACGAGAAGGGTCAGCTGCAAGGCGCCGAGGCGGTTATTGACAAGGATCTAACCGCTGCGGTGCTAGCTGAGGACCTGGAAGCTGATGCGCTGATCATCCTCACCGACGTAGACGGTGTCTACGAAGGTTATGGCACAGCCCAAGCCCGCATGGTTAAGCGCGCCACCCCGATGCGTCTGCGTGAAATGGGTCTGCCCGCTGGCTCTATGGGCCCCAAGGTGGAGGCAGCTTGCCGTTTCGTGGAGCTAACTGGGGATATGGCTGCAATTGGCCGCCTGGAAGATGCGCTAGATATCATCGCTGGTCACAGCGGCACGATTGTTACCCCTGGCGGTAACTATGGGGGCCCTGGGGATTTGCGTCCCCCGGGTATGGGCCGTATCTAGTGTTAACTATCCGTAAAATTGTGGTGGCCTGTAAAGCGGTTTATGCCCGCTGGCAGGCCACCACGTTTGGGCGAGCCTATGCGCGTTTTAAGGCTGAACGTGGGGCGATTTTGGCATCCGGTATTGCCTATACCGGCTTGGTCAGCCTGTTTGCGGCGCTGACGCTTGTGGTTTCCTCGCTGCTGCAGCTTTCGGACATGTTTCCGGCTTGGCGCGCGGCCATGGTTAAAACGCTTAGCCATGCCCTGCCGGGGGTTATTTCTGATGGCTCTAGCTCGGGGCTGGTGCGTTTGGATCAACTGGAGCTAAATCAGGGTATTGGGATAGCTGCCTTTATTGGCACGGTGACGTTGGTGGCTACGGCCCTGGAAATTCCGGCGGTTTTGCGCGGCGGGGTGCGGGCAATGTTTTCAGCCCCGGTTTTGCGCGCAAATTTTGTGGCTTTGCGTTTGCGTGACGCCGCCATGGTGCTGGTGGTGGTTATTGGGGTGAGTGTGAGCTCAGCGGCCTTGGCTTTGGCGGTGGCGCTGCACTCCCAGCTTGATAGCTACTTGCATATTCCTGGCTCCACTTCGCTGTTGCAGCTGTTTGCTTATGGGCTGGGTTTTATTGTCGACGGCGGCGTGTTAACTGCAATAGTTATACTCGCCAAGGTTGAGGTGCGCCGGCGAGTATTACTAATTGGCTCTTTTGCCGGAGCTGGCATGATGACAGTGCTGCGCCTGGTGGGCAGTCAGGGATTGGCCTCTGGCACTGTAAATCCGCTGCTAGGCTCGTTTTCGACGGTTGTGGTGCTGCTTATTTGGATGCACGCAGCGGCCATGGTGCTGCTTTACACCAGCGCCTGGATGGCGATTGCTACTAAAGAGAAAAGTACAGCTGAAACTGCCCCGGGTGGCGCGGCTTTAACTGGCAGCTAAACCCGCTAGGCTTGGTCTATGACCCAAATCCACGCCATCATCCCTGCCGGTGGAGCCGGCACCCGCTTGTGGCCGCTTTCGCGTCGTGAGCGCCCGAAGTTTCTCCTTGACCTGACCGGCGCTGGTCGCTCCCTGCTGCAGGGGACTGTGGCCCGTCTGGCTCCGGTATCTGACTCGATTACTGTGGTAACCGGTATCGCCCATGTGGCTGCGGTAGCTGACCAGCTACCTGAGCTTGACCGTGAGCAGCTAATTGCTGAGCCGGCCCCGCGTGACTCTATGGCCGCTATTGGCCTGGCAGCGGCAGTGATCGCTAACCGCAATGGTCGCGACGCTGTGGTGGGTTCTTTTGCCGCCGACCAAACTATTGCTGATGAGTCTGCTTTCCACGTGGCTGTGCTAGAGGCTGCTGAGCTGGCCCTGGCCGGATATGTGGTCACTATTGGGATCGAAGCTAGCGGTCCTTCTACTGCTTTTGGTTACATTCACTGCGCTGAGCCCATTACTGTGCCCGGCGCTCCTAGTGGCCGCGCGGTGGCTGGCTTTACGGAAAAGCCAGACGCTGAGACTGCCGCCGCCTACCTGGCTAGCGGTGACTACCGCTGGAATGCGGGCATGTTTGTGGTTAAGGCTGGGGTTTTGCTAGATCACCTGGCCACCACCAAGCCGGCTCTGGCTGCAGGTATTGAGGCTATCGCTAAGGCTTGGGACACCCCGCAGCGTGAAGAGGTACTGGCTGCCACCTGGCCGGGCCTGGAAAAAATCGCCATTGACCACGCTATTGCTGAACCGGTAGCGGCCGCTGGTGGCGTAGCCGTGGTGCCTGCTGCTATGGGCTGGGATGACGTAGGTGGCTTTGATGCCCTCATTGAGCTGATTCCGGCCGCCAAGCAGGGCACTGGCGCGGGGGTTAAGCAGCTAGATCTTTCTGGCACCGCTCAGGTGCGTAACGTAGATTCCGACGGCGCCCTGGTGGCTAGCTCTGCCGGGCGTCTAGTGGCGCTACTGGGCGTACCCAACCTGGTGGTTGTGGACACCCCTGACGCCCTACTGGTGGCAGACCCGGCACACGCGCAGCAGGTTAAGGCAATTGTTGACAGCCTCAAGGCAGACGGCCAAGAGAAGCTGGTGTAACACAAGTGCGAGGCAGAAAGTGCCGCCGCCCCGGTTGCGGGCGTAATGCGGTAGCTACGTTGACCTCCAACTATGCGGACTCAACTATTGTGATTGGACCGCTGTCGGTGGAGGCAGATCCACAGGCCTATGACCTGTGCGAGGTGCACGTGGAATCTTTCACGGCTCCGCGCCAGTGGCAGGTGGTGCGCCTGGTGACCGAGTTTGAACCGGCCCCGCCTACTCCAGATGATCTAGACGCGCTAGCTGAGGCGGTGCGGGCGGCGTCGCGGCGTTCACCTAAACGCTCTGAGGCAGTAGACCGCGCCCGCAGCTCTATGCCGGCGGATCTGCGTAACCCGCGCTCAGCCACTGAGGTTACCCGTCGTTCACACCTGCGCCTGTTAAAGGGCGAAAAGGAGGGCTGATGAGCCAGATTGCCCCTTGGCTGCGTGAGTTGCTGCGTGACCCGGTGGATGTTTCACCGCTAACCGACGCCGAGCACATGCCCCCCACAGTGCTGCTAGTGCCCGGGCTTGGCTCGCTCCAGGCAGCCCCTGAATCTGGCAGCGTGCAGGTACAGGCCCCTGGCGCCGACTACTACCTGGTTAACCGCGAAGCTACGCGAGCCTACCCGGTACGTGACGGGGTGGCCATGCTGCTGCCGCGCTAAAAGCGCCCAGCCTCAAGCACTAGCCCCTAGCGCTAAGCCGACGCCGGCAAACTACCGCGCCAGCTAAACGCAAGCCGGCCGATCAGCTGGACTGGCCGGCGTCGTTATAGGGCGCCTATAGAGTGCCTAAACCGTAAGGAAGCTGCGCCGCCGCTGACTGTTGCTGTTGGTGGCGGCGTTCGCGTTGCAAATTCAAGAAATACTCCCTGTCACGCCGCTCCACCAAAACCGCAGCTAGTAGCCGTTCCGGATGCGTGTGTGGCGGGGGCGGAGGAGAAACCAAACCAGAGACCTGATCAGCTAAAGCCTGCCCCAGGGAGGCCCGGTGGCGCAGATCCAAGCTGGAGGCGCGCTGCAAGAAGGTGTAGGCCGAAAGCGACAGGTGGGTGGGTAGCTCGCGGATATCCGCCCCACGCGCCCAATAACGCAGCTCAGGGGGCATGATCAGTACCGGGGGGGAGGTAATAATGTTGTCCTCCTGGGCGGCATAGGTGCCCGCCAGCATGTCACCAACACGCTTGGAACGCTTAGAAAACAACATCACTACCACGGCTACTATCCCGGTGGTGAACAGCACTTCAAAGGGAGCACAGATAGCCCGCACAAAGCTTTGATAAGGGTGAGCCGGACCGCCGTCGTCGCGCACAATCCGCAAGCCCATAACTAACCGGCCTAAACTACGCCCCCGGCTTAACACTTCCACCAGCCACGGCATGAAAATAAGCCAAAAAGCCAGCATCAGCGCCACGCAGGTTGCCAAAACCGCCGCAGACACAGTCGATTGGTTAACAGCGGTGTACAAAAGCCGCAGAGAGAACGATAAACCCAGGAAATATACGGCATAGTCAATCACTGCTGAACCCATGCGGGTAGGCAAAGGCGCCGGGGCGATATCAACCACCACGCCTTCACCAGTGATAACCTGCTCAGGGACGATCATTCTTTCCGATGAGCTGTTCAAAGTCTCCACAAGAAAAGAGTACCCGGGTGGATATAGATGCGCTGCGCCAATCTCATAAAGACCAGTGGGAACGTCTGGGCAAGTTAGCTAGCAAACGTATTCTCAGCGCCAAAGAAACCGATGAGCTGATCTCGCTCTACGGTCAGGTAGGCCAGCAGCTTTCCGCTGTACGTAGCCAAGCCCCCGACCCTGACGCAATTGTGGAGCTCAGCCGCCTGCTGTCGCGAGCACGCGGACGCATTGGCTACCACCAAAATGCGCGGGCCACCAATGTGCGTCGCTTCGTTACCGTCACCATGCCTATGGGGCTATATAAGGCGCGCTGGTTCTCAATTGGGGTGATGGTGGCATCCCTGGCAGTGTCGCTGATCTGTGCGCTGTACCTGCTCAACAATATGACGGTTTTTGACCTCCTGGTGCCTCCAGCTACGCGCCGCTCTATTGCCCAAAGTCAATTCGTGGGTTACTACTCTCAATACGCCCATTCAGAGTTTGCCTCCCAAGTGTGGACCAACAACGCCCGCGTGGCCGCCATCAGCATCATTAGCGGCCTGACCGGTTTTTTCCCGATCTTGGTGCAATGGCAAAATGCTTTAAATGTTGGGCTAATGGGCGCGGTGATGAGTGAGCAGGGCGAAATCGGTAAATTCTTTGCCTACATAAGCCCCCACGGCCTGCTAGAACTTAGCTGCGTATTTATGAGCGGCGGGGTGGGGCTGCGCCTGTTTTGGACCATGCTGGTGCCCGGCAGGCGCACTCGCGGCCAAGCCCTAGCCCAGGAAGGGCGCGTGCTGGTTTCAGCGGTTATCTCCCTAACTGCCGCCTTGGCTGTGGCCGGGGCTTTGGAAGGCTTTGTTACCCCCTCGGATCTGCCGCTATGGATCAAGATCATGCTGGGGGCCAGTGCGGCTGTGGGCTTGTGGGCTTATACCTTCATTTTGGGGCGCCGTGCGGCTTTGCAAGGCGACGACGGCGACCTAGACCCAAGCCAAATCGGCGCCTACGCCGCCCAGGCCTAACCCCCGGGCCTAAACCTGTAGCCTAACCCCCAGGCCTAAAACATTCAGGCCCGCCCCCAAACATTCAGGCCCGCCCCATCAGGGGCGGGCCATGTCTGCGGCCGCGCAGAGCAGCGGATGCGCTCTAGCGGATGCGCGGTGGGGCTTGCGCTTGACTAAGTGGAGCTCACGCTTGGCTAACTGCGCCGCTCTAGAGGCGGCCAGCGGCCTTAAGAGCCAGGTAAGTGTCAGCCAAAGCGGGAGCCAAAGTGGCCGGAGCTGACTCCACCACCTCAATGCCCAGACGCTTTAGCTGGCTGCGTGCCTGGTTAGTTTCTAGCAGTGTGCGCTCAGCGGCGGCGGCCTGATAAGCCAGGTCAGCGTTGTCACGCTCATGGCTCATCTGCTCAATTTGCGGGTTTATGGCGCTAGCAAAAATAAGCGTGTGCTTATGGGCAATCATGGCCAGCACGTCAGTTAGGGCCTGATCGTGGCTTACCGCCTCAAGGCTGCTAAGCAAAACCACCAGGGCATGTTGGCTTAGGCGTTGGGAAGCTGCCAAGTTAAGGGCCGGCGCTGACAGCTCACCCAGATACGGTTCCACATCAGCTAGCTCATTAGCCATGGTGGCAATCAACTCACCTGACTTCTTACCGGCAATCCAGGCCCGGCGCCTAGTGTCTAGCGCCATTACCTCCACCCGGTCGCCAGCCGCGCTAGCTAGGGCAGAGAGCAAAAATGAGCTATCAATACCCACGTCTAGACGTGTGCCCTCCTCCATACGGGTGGCGCTGTGACGGGCACTGTCAATAATGATCAGTACATGTCTATCACGCTCAGGGCGCCAGGTACGCACCACCACTTCGCCGCGCCGCGCCGTCGAACGCCAGTCAATAGAGCGCACGTCGTCGCCGGGAACATACTGACGCAAAGAATCAAATTCCGTGCCCGCCCCACGCACCATAACCGCGCTGCGCCCATCCATTTCACGCAGCAAATTAAGGCGTGAAGGCAAATGCTTACGCGAATTAAACGGCGGCAGCACCTGCACATGTGCCGGCGCTACCAGGGAACGCTGGCGCCCAGCCAAGCCCAGCGGCCCAAGCGAACGCACAGTGGCGTAGTCAGCCCGGCGCTTGCCTCGGCGTTTAGGTTGCAGCGGGGTAGTGAAACGTCGCTTCTGGCCGGGGCCCAAATTGAACTGGTAAAAATTATCGCTAGCCCCGGCGCTAGGCACCCAGGCATCACGCAGGCTTCCGCGCATAGTGCGTTTGGCAGTGTTAGTGATCGTAATGCGCGCAGAACTGGGTTGTCCTAAACGCACGGTGGTGCCATTTTCGCGCTCAACCCTAAGCTCCAGGGGTTTTGGCGCCAAAAAGGCATCTAACAGGGCCAGGCAGATCACCGCCAGATCCCAGGTCAGGGCTGCGCGCGTGGAAACAAAAACCAGCAGCAAACATGGGGCCAGCAGTAAAGCCAGCCGTTTGGAGGCAAACATGCATTTACCTCAGCGCGGGACCGCAACCATACGCAGTACGCCGTCGATAACCGAAGCGGCACTGACCCCTTCAAGCTCAGCTTCAGGACGCAGCTTAATACGGTGACGCAAGGTAGGCAGCGCAAAGTTTTTGACGTCGTCGGGAGTGACAAAAGAGCGCCCGTTAAGCCAAGCCCAAGCCCGCGAAGTAGCCAGCAGAGCGGTGGCTCCACGCGGGGAGACCCCCAGTGACAGCGACGGCGAAACCCGCGTAGCTCGCACCAAATCCACAATATAGGCGGTCACCTCCGGGCCAACACCCACCTTAGCCACCTCACTGCGGGCCAGGCGCAGATCCTGGGCGTTAGTAACCGCCTGCAACCCGGCGCTAACCAGGTCACGCGGGTTAAAACCGTTAGCGTGGCGGGTGAGTACCTCAATTTCGGTGTCGCGTTCAGGCAGCGGCAGCACCAGTTTCATTAGGAAACGGTCCAGCTGTGCCTCAGGCAGGGGATAGGTACCCTCATACTCAACCGGGTTCTGGGTGGCGATCACCATGAAAGGCTCAGGCAAAGCCCGAGGCGTGCCGTCAATAGAAACCTGGCGTTCCTCCATGGCCTCAAGCAAAGCTGCCTGAGTTTTGGGGGGAGTACGGTTAATTTCGTCAGCCAGCAGCAAGTTAGTGAATACTGGGCCTGGGCGCAAAGAAAACTCGGCGGTGCGTGAGTCATAAATCAGCGAACCGGTTACGTCACCGGGCATCAGGTCCGGGGTGAACTGGATACGTTTAGTATCCAGCTCCAACGACGCTGCCAAAGCCCTAACCAGCAGGGTTTTAGCCACCCCGGGCACACCCTCAAGCAGTACGTGACCGCCCGCTAGCAGGGCTACCACTAGGCCGGTGACGGCGGCGTCCTGGCCCACCACAGCTTTAGCGACCTCGCTGCGCACCGCTGCCAGGCGGGCCTGGGTGGGGACGCTATAGTCTAGGTTTTCAGCGCTCATAGTGCTTTACCTCTTCTTCTAATTGTTCAAGGGCTTGGCTTAGCTGGGTCAGTTCTACTGCACTTGCTGGCGCGGGCCCGTAGAGTATGTATTCAATTTCTTTAGCTGTGCGGTTGCAGGCCATAGATACCGTTTGCACTACCAAAGTGGCGTCAGCATTGGGGGCAATCCCCAGGCGCCGTCCGAGTCTAATAATGGTGGCTATGCGCAAAATACGGCCACTGTGCTCACTGGCTCTAGCTCGCTGATACAGTCCGGCGCGCCCCACTGTGGTTTCGGTGCCTTGCGCAACTACCGGCAGCGGCTCGTTAACGATCCGGCCTTGGCGCCGGCCCACAATAAATGCCCACACCAATGCCAACAGCCCAAACTGCCACATTAATGGCATCAGCCAGGATGGGTAGGGCTTAGGTGCCTGCGCTGCATAAACTGACTCATTAATTTCAGCGTTATAAAAAACTACTTCACTGCCCCGGCCGGTAGCGTAAAGCGCCAAGGCTGCGTTGTCATCTTTGTCTAGGTACTTGTTGGTAACTAGCTCTGGATTAGCGATGATGCGCAGGGTTTTGCCTGATTTTAAGGGCAGTTCTAGGTAGCCGTAGCCGTTAGCGTAAGCGAAACACAGCTGGGCGGGGCCACGGCCCAGGTACTGGCTGTCGGCTAGCGCCTGCGGGTTACGCACTATGATGGCGTTTCCGGTTGCGCTGATGGTTTGGGCTTTGGCAGGTATAGAACAGGCGCCGCGAGAGACAGGTTTATCGTTATAGCCTTGCGGTTCCAAGCCGCTTTCAGTCAGGGACTCAGGCAGGTAATACTCGAAGCCAACCAGGGTGATATCAGCGTTTGAGGTAGTTAGTAGAGTCTCAAAGTCGTAATTTCGTAGCTGGCCAGCATTAAAGATGGTTACCGGTTTGCCCTGCGCGGCAGCCTCGATAGCTTTTGCAGGTGAACGCACCTGGTCCACTGAGACGTCATAGTGGTCGCCAAGTACCTGAGTTAAAGCCCGCACCCCCTCAGAGCTAACGCTGTGGATGTCGTAGGGGTCTTTAGTGAGTTCCTCTTTCATGGAGGCGTAGATAACCATGCCTGCCAGCAGCAAGCTAAGTGCGATTGCCAGTAGTTTCCAGCCTTTAGAGCCAGTTTTTTTAGACTCGGCGCTGGCTTGTACGGGGGCTGTTTGTATGCTCATCGCCGCCTACCTTTAGTGGCGTAGGGGTTAGAGGCATATGGGTTAACATCCAGTGGGCCAGCTGAGCCGTGAGTTAGCTCCGGGGTCAGGTTATGGGCGCTTTGGTGGGTTATACCTGGGGTTTTGGTGACGGTGACGGCGAAATCACGCATCCACTGATCATCGCTAGGGCCGGTTTCTTCATGGCCATAGCGAGCCCGGTCAAACAGGTTAGCGGCGTAAGCAAAGCTCTCGTTTAGGTTTGGCATTACCTGGGCCCCAAGCTGACCGGCCTCCTGAGCGGTCATGCCCGGATAATCTTCCAGCAAGGCGCGCTCGTCTAGGGAGCGGATAATGGCACGGAAACGGTCTACGACGGCGCTTACCCAGTCACCGGCGGCAGCCGCCTTATTGGCGCTAAGCGTGAGCATACTGGCGTCACGTTTATCTTCAAAAAGCGCTTTTGATTTGCGTTTACGGCGTGCCAAAGTGATCTTTGTGGCCAAGTAGAGCAGCAAAGCTATCAGCGCCACAAAGATCAAAAAGGTAAGCAGCACTCCAACCCATTCCGGTAAACCCAAATTTAGCTTAGCTTTACTTAGCGTGGAGTCCAGCCATTTAAACAGCTTTTCTAAAAGATTTTGTTTAGGTTTATAAGCTACTTTACTGAGCTCATGGTGGACTTGTTGGCGTGCCTCATCTGGGCTTGGAGTGGGCTGACTCCAAGCCGGTAGAAGGGCAAACTTCCAGATTAAATTCATTGCGCCTGTTGTTCTGCTACAGCGTTACGTAGCTCCACGTCCAGGCCTTCTTTACGCATACGCAGATCGATATATAGCAATGCGTTGACCGAGGAAGTGAAAGGCAAAATTAATAGCTGAGCAATGGTAGACGTAACCATAGCCAGTATGTAAGTAGTATTTAGGGATGCGAGCATATCTTCAGGCGACGATGATCCAACGACAACAAAAATTGCACCTAGTGCGCCAGCAATACCGCCAAAGATGCCGGCCACCATAGAGGTGATTATGGCGGTCAGAATATTAATGCCGAACAGACGCCAAAAGTTTCCACGAGTTAGGCTCCAAGAGCGGCCAATAGCGGCAAATACTCCCAGGTTTTCAAGCACCATGGCTGGTGAGGCAACACTGAATTTAATGGATAAGTAGGAGCTTACTAGTGCGCTAATCACCATCAGTATCAATAAGCCAACTAGGCTGACACCTAGGTCTTGGAGAAATTCGCGGTCTGTCTTAGCTGTAGAGGCTACGCTAGCTAACAGCACAAAAAATACGACGATTCCAATTATCATCATCAGGCCGCTAATGATGCTGGTGATTATATTCAACCCAATTAATGGCAGGAACTTTGATTTAGTGCGTTCCCATACTTCTTTACTGGAAGCTACTCGCCCAAGTACAGAGCGCGATACCGCTACAACAATTAAACCTGAAAGTAAAACCGTGGCTAAAACCTGTAAGAGACTGCCGCCTAGCTGAGAAAAAGATCCGGATAAGGAAGTGAAAACAGCGGCGTAAGGGGAGCTGGGGCTGAGGTAGTTAGGTAATACCAGGTTGATAATTGCGTAATTTATGCCAATGCTAATTACTAGCACTACCCCTAGCAGGGCGGCAGTAAAACCAAACATAGTGCGCGCATTAGTTTTAATTGCCGCAAATGCACCCTGGTAGATGTCGCCAATAGACAGGGGGCGCAGGGGAATAATGCCAGGCTTGTAGACATAGAAGTTTGCGGCGCCGTTAGATTGTCCATAACCAGCGCCCGGATAGGCGCCGCCGCTCGGGTAGCTACCCGCGCCGGGATAACTAGCCGCTCCCGGGTAACCGCCAGGGTAACCAGGGGTGGCGCCAGGGTAACTACCAGCCCCGGAGGTGGTAGAACCGCCTGTGCCGGGATAACCAGCCCCAGCAGCACTAGCCGCACCGACGCCAGGCGCGCCAGCGTCGTCGTAACCAGCACCCGGGTAGGAACCTTGCCCAGGGTAGGGGTTGGCATAGCCGCCAGAGCGGCTTGCAGAGTCAGCCGGCTGCCCAGATGACTGTTCACCCGCGCTTTCATCGAAATTAGGCGTGCGCCAAGTCTCGCTCACCGTTACCTCCTTGGGAATATGCTACGTAACTAATCCTGCCAGGTTTGCGTAGCTTGCGCCTACGCCTTGAGGAGGAGGTTTAGCTACATTCCTGTATAACCATGCAAAAATATGCTTTAAGTGTCACAATGTAGTTATGAGCACGCGTATCTTACTGGTAGATGATGATACTGCCCTGTCTGAAATGGTTGGCATGACCCTCGAAAGCGGGGGTTATGACGTGGTTTATTGCGCAGACGGTACGCATGCTTTGCAAGCTTTTACTATTAACCAGCCAGAGCTAGTACTGCTGGATCTGATGCTGCCGGGTATGGACGGCATTGAAATCTGCCGCCGCATTAGGGCTATTTCTGACGTGCCCATTATTATGCTCACCGCCCGCAGTGACACCCAGGATGTGGTGGCCGGGCTGGAGGCAGGGGCTGATGACTATGTGGCTAAGCCCTTTAAAAACCGTGAGCTGATGGCCCGGGTACGTACCCGCCTGCGCCGTGTCAGCGACGTCGCCGCCAATGCTGAGCCGCCCAAGGACAAGCTGCGCATTGGCGATATCGATATTGACGTGCTCGCCCACGAGGCTCGCCGCGCAGGCCAAGTAGTGCCGCTGACCCCGCTGGAATTTGACCTGGTAGTGACCCTGGCGCGTGAACCCTGGAAGGTGTTTACCCGTGAGGAACTGCTAGAGCGTGTGTGGGGTTACCAGCACAGCGCCGACAACCGTCTGGTCAACGTGCATGTGCAGCGCCTGCGGGCCAAGGTGGAACTAGACCCCGAACACCCCAAGGTGGTTATCACTGTGCGCGGCGTAGGTTACCGCGCCGGTAGCGCCCAGGGCTGATGCGTGGCCTAGACGCTATACGCCAGTGGCTGGCGCGTAGCCCCCTAAAATACTTTCGCCTAGCCCTAGCACGTTCACTAGTGCTGCGCGTAGCCGTGCAGGTCATGGTGGTGGGGATGGTGTCAGTGCTAGCCCTGATCATCTTCGCCACCTCCTGGGTACGCTCCGACCTACTGCGCGAACGCCTAGACGCAGTAATTGCAGATGCCGATACGCGCGTGGCCACAGCCCAAAGCCAAATGGACGCCACCGCCGTCAACACCACGGCGGAAGTCTCGGCCCTGGCCCAAAGCCAAGTCACCTCCCTAAAAGACGCCATTAGCGGCGCCAACGGGGTGGGGGTGGTGCTAATGCGTTCGCGTAGCTCAAACTCCTCGATTGTTATTAACGACCTGTCTTCCACCTCCGGGTTACGCCAGGCCATTTCTAATGATCTAATCAACCAGCTGGAATCTAATCCGCACCGCCAATACTGGCAGTACGCCAAGGTGACCGACGACGGTAATGCGGTACCCGGCATTGTGGTGGCTAGCCAACTTACTTTGCCTTTGGCTGGTACTTACAACGTGTTCCTGGTGTATTCGCTAAAAAATGAGCAACACCTACTTGATGTGGCCACCCGCGCCCTGGTGTCGGGTGGAGCCATGCTGGTGGTAGCCATGGGAATTGCCGTGGCATTACTTACTTGGCGTGTGCTGCTGCCAGTTAGACGCACCTCGCTAGCTGCCCAGCGCCTAGCCGCTGGCAATTTTGGTGAGCGTCTAGAAATTAAAAGCCAGGATGAGGCGGCCTCCCTAGCGCTGTCTTTTAACAACATGGCTGATTCAATTGAAGCCCAAATTGATCGCCTAAGTGAGCTTTCGCGTCTGCAACAGCGTTTTGTTTCTGATGTTTCCCATGAGCTGCGCACGCCCATGACCACCATTTTGCTGGCTGGTGAGACCCTGTTTGATGCCCGCGATAACTTCAGTGATCCGCGCCTAAAACGCAGCACCGAGCTGCTATTTGGGCAAATTGAGCGTTTCGACAAGATGCTGGCGGACCTGCTAGAAATTTCACGTTTCGACGCCGGCTCAGCGGCCCTATCTTTGCAGGAATGGGATGTGGGCGAAATTGCCCGCGACGTCATTGATTTTGCCCAGCCACTAGCTCAAGCTAACGGTTGCCAAATCCGCCTGCACATTGAAGGTAATAAGGTGACCGCCGTCGTCGACCACACCCGAATTGAGCGAATCCTGCGCAACCTGGTGGTTAACGCAACCGAACACGGCGAAGGTAAACCCATCGATATCAACGTGGTGGGCGATGACACAGCCGTGGCAGTGCGGGTGCGTGACCACGGCATTGGCATGAGCGAAGAGGTGGCCGAGCACGTCTTTGACCGCTTCTATCGGGCTGACCCTTCGCGGGCGCGTAAAAGCGGGGGCACCGGGCTGGGCCTGTCGATTTCGCGTGAGGACGCCGCCTTACACAATGGCACCCTCAGCGCTTGGGGGTGGCCTGGCGACGGCGCTGCATTCTTGCTGCTAATTCCTCGCAACCAAGATGTTCCTGCAGGGCGAGGGCCACTGGACGTGATTCCGCCCGACGCCCCGCTGGAGGCTTTGGTTAAGGATGTGGCCGGGCATATGGGGCCAAACCCCGAGCCGGTGCCCACGCCGTCGCTGGGCTTGCCGCTACTGATTCCGGCCACGCGCTGGGCTGATGAGGAGGAGGAAAACGATGCGTCCTAGCTCTTCCAAGCGTTTTCCTGCTGCAGGGCGGTTTTTTGCTGCAAACCTGCCTGTTTCTGCGAACCTTGATGCAAGCCTTAATTCAAGCCTTGCTTCACGCCGCAGCCTGATTAAAGCCTCGCTGCTGGCGGGAGTGGGGCTGGGCGCTAGTGCCTGTGCCAAGCTGCCCACTAGCGGGCCGGTGCGAGTGGCTGATCATGACGTGCGCCAAGCTGACCTGGTGCTGCAATACGCTCAGGGGCCGGTTAAAGGCGCTAGTCCCACCCAGATTGTGGAGGGTTTTTTGCTGGCATGCGCGGCCGGCTACTCTGACGAATTTGCTACTGCCCGCAGCTTCCTGCTGGGGCAGGCCGCCAGTTCCTGGCGCCCGGATGCCCAAGTGTGGATTTATGACTCTGCCGGCAACGCGCGGGTCAGTGACGCCAGTGACGGCTCCTTGAACGTGTCTGCCCCTGCCCTGGCCACGCTGGATGCTAAAGGTGTCTACTCGGTGGCTTTTGGGGGAGCTAACCATGAGCTGACCTTGTCGCTAGCCACCGATGGGGCCGGGCAGTGGCGTATTGCGGCGCTTCCTGACGGTGTTTTGCTTTCTGCTACTTCCTTCCAGAACGCTTTTGTGGCGCAAAACCTGTACTTTTTTAACCGTACCCGCACCTCTTTGGTGCCCGATAGGCGCTGGGTGCTGCGCCGCAGGTTAACTACCCATGTGGTTAGTGCGCTGCTGACCGGCCCGGCCCCCTGGCTTAACCAGACTCTTTCTAGTGCCATTCCCGACGGCGTCACCTTAGGTGGCGCGGGAGTTGAGGTCAGTCAGGCTGTGGCCACAGTGGATTTATCCAGCGAGGTGGCTAACGCTTCAGCTAACGATAAGCAAGCAATTGTGCGCCAACTGGCCACTACTTTGGGGCAGCTAGGCTCAGTTAACCAGGTGATAGTTAACTGTGGCAGCACAGTTATTGGTTCTAGTGCCACAATCCGCCAGGGCCACCGTTCGCCCGGTGCGGTGGTGGCCGCTAGCGCGGCGGGCCTGGTGCGTCTGGAGGGCAATAACACGAAGGTGTTACTAGATGCCGGCGCCCTTGGTGAAGGCATTAATGGGGTGGCGGTGGCTGACGCAAACACTGTTTACCTGCAGCGCAATAATGCGTTGGAGCGGCTGAGCGTATCTACCAAAACCCTTACGCAGGTAAATGGCGACACTGATTTAGGGGCGGTGTGTGCCGATAACTTGGGTTGGGTGTGGCTGTGCCAGGGTGCTAATGTGCTGGCTTACTCGACTCAAGGGGTGCGTTACACACTTGCGGTGCCCTCAAACCTGCCTATTGCGGCTTTTAATGTGTCTAGTGACGGCTACCGCCTAGCCTACGCGGTGGCTGTGGGTGAATCTATGCGGGTTTCGGTGTGTGCGGTGGTGCGCGACGATAAGGGCGTACCCACTGGGCTGGGTGAGGCATATTCGATTTACCAAACTGACGTGGCGGCGCTGAGCTGGGTTGATGAGGTAACCGTGGCGGTGCTGGCTAAAGCTAATACTGCTGGGGTGGCGCAGCTGGCCTACGCCCCGGTGGGCGGGATGGTAACTGATATGACTCAGGTTACTAACGCCGAGCGTCTGGTTTCAGGCAAGCATGGTGGACAGGTGTCGGTACTGACTGACCAGGGGCAGCTGATGGTTTCTTCGGGTGCCACTTGGGTGCCCAGCTATTCGGGCCTGAAAGCGGCCACCTACAGCCGCGTCTAGTTTGCATATGTGTCACAGGCACAAATTAGGGTGCAGGTAAACACAGGTAGATGCAGACAAATACAGGCAAAATCGTCCGTTCCCTATAATTTAAACGCGTATTTTCATAGGCGACGGACGATTTTGGGTGTAAATATTTTGGGTGTAAATGTGGGCCGCTGCCTTTGACTGCCGACGGCGCCGGGCGCTTTGCCTGCTTGCACTGCCGACGGCGCCAGTGCAGGTATCTGAACTGCCTGCCCCCCGGCTTTACTTACTTGCACTGCCGACGGCGCCGCTTGCGCCAGAACATAAACAGGACATAAAAAGGGTGGCCGGGTTTCCCCAGCCACCCGTGCTGCATTAGCAGCTGTGGGCAGGCGTCTTAAAACGCTCTATGCCCCGCTTTAGGTGTCTACACCGTCTCTAGACGCAGTAGACCGTAGGTCCAACCTTTTCGGTGGTAGATCACGCAAGGTTGGCCGGAGGATGCTTCAACGAATAGGTAGAAGGAGTGGCCTACCAGTTCCATCTCGTAAAGCGCCTCTTCAATGGTTAAAGGCGTGGACTGGTGCAGTTTCTGGCGCACAATCACCGGGGAGTCGCCGATTTGGGATTCAACTACCTCGCCTGGTTTGGTGGGAGGCAGTACGATTTCCTCAGCCTCAGCTTCGGGGGCTACTTCGATACCCTGCTCAACTAGGGCCTGTTCGACCTCAGCAGTGATCATCGGGTAGCGGCGGTGGTCCTTCTTGCGATCACGTGCACGACGTAGGCGCTCGAATAGCTTGTCGATAGCCAAATCAAAAGCTGCGTAGCGGTCGCTGGAGCTGGCCTCTGCGCGGATAACCGGGCCCTTGGAGATCACCGTGAGCTCAACTCGCTCAGAAGTGTCTGCCAAACGGGGGTTGCGCTCGTGGCTGACTTCGATTTCTACTCGCTGTGCGCGCGGGTCGTACTGGGTTACCTTGCTGACCTTCTCTTCTGCGTAAGCGCGGAAGCGGGAGCTAATTTCAGCGTGGCGGCCTACAACCGTGATTTCCATAGTTGAATCAACCCTCCTTGGTTGTTTCCGAAACATACCAACGATTGGGATGGTGTGTTGTAAGACACACTATAGTACATTATCGTGTTCTGTGTCACCCTTATTTTGGCTAGTATTCTGTAGGCGAAATCATGTTTTGCCTTGAATTTAGGGCCGCGCTGTGCGTTTTTTGCTAGGCGCTGCAGCCAGTGTCCAGGCGCAAACGACGACGCCGCCCGCCGCCTCTAAAGCCTTAGCGCTAGCTTCCAGCGTGGATCCGGTAGTGACGACGTCGTCCACCAGCACTACCTGCCAGCCGGTGGCGTCAGCTAGGCACTGCACCTGACGCTGAGCACGCTGACGTGAGCTTTTACCAAGCTGTTTGCCAGAGCGCAGGCGTAGCGGATCGGCGCTGACCACAGCTATGTCTAGCTGTGGAGCTAAAAAATCGGCTAAGCCTTGGGCTAATTGGCGAGCCACTAGGTTGGCGTGCCAACGCCGCGAAAGCTTAGAGGGGGCGTTGATGATCGCTAGGGGTTTGTTTCTAGCGAGCTGGTAGGTGAGCCAAGGGACCATGGCGGCGGCGCCGTCGTTAATTCCAGCCAATACGGCACCGGTGATAGCGCGGTGGCGACCACTTTTAAAACTGAGCACAATCTGGCGCAAAGCTCCCGCATAGGTGCCTTGGCTCCAGATGGCCAGATCTGTGGCCGGCAGCAAATCGCTGTTGAGTAAGGTGGCGCTGCGGCTTAGTAGCTGGCGGCACTGTGGGCATAGGTCTGTATCCCACAGGCCGCAACCAGCGCATTGGCGCGGTAAAACCAGCTGACCTGCGGCCCTGAGGGGGTTGGTCATGGTTGCGACGACTCTAAGTGTGGCGGCTCTAAGGGGGCTAGTCATGGACGTGACAGCCCCAAGTGTGGCGCCCTAAACGAGGTTAGCCTGGAGGTAGGAATAGTGCCGTTTTTGCTGCTAGAAGTGGCGTTAACTTTCGAAGTAGGGGGCCGGGCAAGAGGCGTAAGAGCATTAAACATAAATCAAATATCTCTAACATGTCTTGCCTGTGCCAATAGCTAAAATAAATCTGTGGAAAACTTGCGCAAGCGCTGGTCAGCGCAGTAAGGCTGGCGTGTGGCGGGCGCCTGAATTGCAAGGGCGGGCGCCTGAATCGTAAGGCTAGCGCGTAAGGGGTAGGGCTTGGTTGGTGAGGCTCAGTGCACGAAAAGCAAATAGCGAATAGATTCAAAGCCTTAGCCGGGCGATAGTACGATAGACAAGGTTGAATATATTCAAATGGCTGCCCGTAACAGGCTTAAGCCAGCAAGGAGCTTGTAAGCGTGTCTATTGTTGACCGGATCCTACGCATCGGTGAAGGCCGGACCTTGCGAAAGCTAAGTGCTATCGCAGACCAGGTTGATGCTCTTGAAGATGACTACCGCGAATTCACTGACGAAGAACTGCGTAATCAGACCAAAGAGTTTCGCGAGCGCCTAGAAGAGGGCGAAACCCTCGACGATATCTTGCCTGAAGCTTTTGCAACTGTGCGTGAAGCCGCTGACCGCGTACTAGGCCAGCGCCCCTACCGGGTGCAGCTAATGGGTGGTGCGGCCCTACACCTGGGCAACATTGCTGAGATGAAAACCGGTGAAGGTAAAACCCTGGTTGCCGCTTTGCCCTCCTACCTGCGCGCACTAACCGGCAAGGGGGTGCACGTGGTTACCGTCAACGACTTCTTGGCCGAGTACCAGTCTGACCTAATGGGGCGTGTGCACCGTTTCCTAGGCTTGACCACCGGTTGTGTGCTTGCTGGTCAGGACCCCTCTGAGCGCCGCAAGCAGTATGACTGCGACATCACTTACGGCACCAACAACGAGATGGGCTTCGACTACCTGCGCGACAATATGGCCCAGCGCCCTGAGGACATGGTCCAGCGCGGGCACAACTTCGTGATTGTTGACGAGGTTGACTCCATCCTTATTGACGAAGCCCGTACCCCGCTGATTATTTCCGGCCCTGCCGACGGCGACAACAATAAGTGGTATCGCGAGTTTGCTGATGTGGCCGAGATTCTCAGCCCTAACAAGGACTATGAGGTTGACGAGAAGAAACGCACCGTGGGTATTTTGGCCCCCGGTATTGAGAAGATCGAGGATCGTCTAGGTATCGACAACCTCTACGAAGCCGGCAACACCGCTCTGATCGGTTTTCTCAACAATGCCATCCGCGCCAAGGAACTGTTTAAGCGCGACCGTGACTACATTGTTGCCGACGGCGAAGTACTGATTGTTGATGAGCACACCGGCCGCGTATTGGCTGGGCGCCGCTACAACGAAGGTCTGCACCAGGCCATTGAGGCCAAAGAGCGGGTAGAGATCAAGAGTGAAAACCAGACTCTAGCCACCATTACCTTGCAGAACTACTTCCGTTTGTACCCGGAAGGTTCGCGTTCAGGCATGACCGGTACGGCAGAAACCGAAGCCGCAGAATTCGCTGGTACCTACAAGATCGGCGTCGTGCCCATCCCCACCAACAAGCCCATGATCCGCAAGGACCAGCCGGACCTGGTGTACAAGTCCGTTAAGTCCAAGCTGAACGCGGTAGTTGACGACATTGAAGAGCGTCACGACGCCGGGCAGCCGGTTTTGGTGGGTACCACCAGTGTGGAAAAGAGCGAGGAGCTCTCGGCCCTGCTGCGTGAGCGCCGCATCCCCCACGAGGTACTAAACGCTAAGCAGCACGCCCGCGAAGCCGCCGTCGTGGCCATGGCCGGACGTAAAGGTGCGGTAACCGTAGCCACCAACATGGCTGGTCGTGGTACCGACATCATGCTGGGTGGTAACGCTGAGTTCATTGCCGTGGCCTCCCTGAAGGAAGCCGGCCTAGACCCCATCGACACCCCCGACGAGTACGAAAAAGCCTGGCCGGCCGCCCTGAAGGCAGCCAAGGAAGCCGTCTCGGTGGAGCACGACGAGGTGGTGGAGCTCGGCGGTCTGTACGTGCTGGGCACCGAACGCCACGAGTCGCGCCGTATCGACAACCAGCTGCGTGGTCGTAGTGGCCGTCAGGGTGACCCCGGTGAGAGCCGCTTCTACCTGTCCATGCAGGACGATCTGATGCGCACCTACGCCACCGGTCTGGCTCAGCAGATCATCTCCTCGGACCGTTACCCCGACGACGTGCCGCTGGAATCCAAGATGATCACCCGCAACATCGCCTCCTACCAGCGTCAGCTGGAGGCGCGTAACTTCGAGATCCGTAAAAACGTGCTTAAGTACGACGACGTGCTCACCGAGCAGCGTCAAAAAGTTTACGACGAGCGTCGCATGGTGCTGCAGGGCGAGGATCTAGAGCCCCACATCAAGGCCTTCCGTGAGCGCGTAATTGCCAATGTGGTGGCGCAGCGCACTGCCGAGGGCCGCAGCGACCAGTGGGACCTGGATCAGCTGTGGAAGGACCTGTCCACTGTCTACCCGATGGGCTTGAGCGTGGATGAGGTGGTCGACGGCGTAGGCGGCCTGGATGCGCTAACCAGTGAACGCCTAACTGAAGAGCTCACTGAGGACATTGCGGTGGCCTATGAGGACGCCGAAGCTAACCTGTCCGCTAACGATCTAGCTGTGGCGCAGCTGGGTGAAGAACCCATGCGCACCCTGGAGCGTCGCCTGCTGCTGGCCGTGGTGGACCAGCACTGGCGCGAGCACCTGTACGAAATGGACTACCTCAAGGAAGGTATTGGACTGCGGGCCATGGCCCAGCGCGACCCGTTGGTTGAATACGCCAACGAGGGTGCCCACATGTTCAAGGCCATGATGGAAGCCATTCGCGAAGACACGATCGAGCAGATTTTCGCTTATTGCGCCCGCTTTGAAGCTCAGGCCAAGCAGGCCGCCCGCGAAGCCGCTCAGGCCCGTGAGCAGGCCTCGATCATGGGTGACACCGGCCGTAAGGCCCTGTCTACCGGGGTGACCTACTCCGACGCCGACACTCAAGGCGGCGACAACCAGGGTAACCGCGCTGAGCGTCGTCGTCGCTCCAACAAGAAGCGCCGTCGCCGCTGATCAGGGCCCTGGCTGGGGTAGCTGAGCAGGGCCCTGGCTGGGGTAGCTGAGCAGGGCCCTGGGGTAGCTGAGCAGGCCGCTGCGCTCGCAAAGATCCATTAGCGCCTAATGATCCATTAGCCCATGTGCAGGTAGGTCATCACCCAGTGCCCATGGCGCAACTGGATCTGGCAGGCACAGGCGTGGATGCGCCCGTCGTGGGAGAGCAACACACTGACTTCCCAGCCGCTGGCACTGGCCTGGGCCCGCACCGCATATAGGTAGGGGATCCGGGCTGGCTTGCCGGCCTGGCAGCGTGCGGCTACCTGTGCTCGGCGACTGAGGGCGTCATACAGCTCCGGGGTGAGCCAGCGGGCTAAATGCTGCGGCTGGCGCATCCCGTGCATGATTTCCCAAGCGTAAACGGCTACCGTCCCCGCCCAGCGTCCCGGATCGGGCAGTTGTTGGCTTTGAGGCTGGCTTTGTCGCCTAGTTTGGGACTGGTGATTTTGGGGCTGGTGGCTTTGCTGTGAGCTGGGAGAACCAGGGCCGACGGCGCCGCTTGCCTGGCGCGGGCCGCTTGCCTGGCGCTGCGGGCTGCGGCTGGAGGCTGCTGCACCTTGGCGCCTTTGGGGGGCTTGCTGGCGCGCGCTAGGGGCATAACTGGAGGCATAAAGCGTGCTCATGGCTAGCCCTTAGTGGGAATCGTCAGTGCCAGGCCGGGGCGAATCAAATCTGGATTAGCCCCGATAAGCGCCGCATTGGCCGCAAAAATCTGTTTAGACAGCTGAGCTACCTGCCCGTTGGTGGGGGAGGGTACCCCATTTTGCTGCAACCACTGGAGGGAAATAGACCATAGGCTCTCTCCAGCTAAAACCAGGTGCTGGCGAATAACCGGGGCGGGTTTAGCGTCTGGAGCCGGCACACAAGTGCCTGAGCGCTGCGCGCTACCCGGCTTGAGGCTGCCGCTCTTGGGGCTGGCCTTCGAGTTTGGAGCTTTGGCTCCCGGAGCTTTGGCTCCCGGACTTTTAACCGCCGGGGTTTTAGACCCAGGCCCGCCAGAGCGCGGATGAGCACTAGAGTGGCTCGGGCTGGCTGAAGGCCGCGCGTTAGGCCGGGGTGAGGCACTAGCGCTTGCGCTAGCCCTGGCTCGCGCGCTGGCGTGACTAGTGGGCGTGGCACTGGCTCGGCTAGTGGGCGCGCTGCTAGCGTGCGGGCTCCTGGATGGGGAGCTTGCTGTGGCCGGGGCGCTCGCCTTGGCTGAAGCACTGGGCCTGGCTGAAGCGCTCGCGCTCGCGGTGGCGCTAGGAGAGGGGCCGTGTGCGCCCCAGCCCAGATTGTCGTCATTAGCGCTGGCCGGGGCGCAGCTAAGGGCAATAATGGCGGCCCCGGTGGCCAGTTTGCGCACCAAAGGCGCGCTGTGACGCAAATTCAAAGTACGGTGAGTGCAAGCACATACCAGCACCCACATGGCTCCCAGCGCGTGCCAGGCCACCAGTGCGGCGCCGGCTGCGGCGGCCAGGCCGGCCAGTGCAGTGCTGACATCCGCCATCGACCACAGCGACAAATACTGCAAAGACAAGGTCTTGAGCAAAGCCACGGCGGCTGCTAGCAGCAAGACGCTCAGCGCTGTGCCGAGCCAGGCAACTAGGTGAAGACCTAGCCAACATTTTAGGCTCTTAGACATCGGTACACCTTCTTTGGTGAGGAATAGTGATGTTTAATTATGTTTTGCTGGAACTGGACTGTCAATAGCGAATGTGACTTTGGTTATGGCAATCTTGAATCATGCACTTAGAGAGCCTGCTAGCGGATCTAGATAGCCAGTTTGAGCAGTATGAACGCTCTGCCAGGGCAGCTCAGGCTTGGGAGCTAGCCGAGGCTGAAGCTGGTAGAACCGCGTTGGTAGATCGCCTGCGCGCGGTGGAGGGTGGTGCGCTTACTGTAACCACTCGCAGCGGGCGGGTAGCTAGCGGCAAGCTACTGCAAGCGCGCCAAGAATTTTTGCTACTGCGTGCCTCTGATGCCAGTCAGATGCTGGTGCCAATGGGGGCGGTAGTTAGTGTGCGGGGCGTGGGGCGCCAGTTAGAGACGACGGCGTCGCAACGGGTTAGCTACACGGTTGCGGCAGTTTTGCGTCAAATCATGCGAACTAAGCGACCGGCCAGGTTCAATACGGCGGCGGGTGATATTACCGGCAGAATCATCCGCGTCGGTGCGGATCATGTGGACGTGCTGAGCGTGGATAAGCGTGACTTATCTGATCGGGTCACGCTTATCCTGTCAGCAATTGAAATTGTGACCAGTATTTAGCCGCAAGCGGCTAATATTTAGGTCGTGCGGTCACTATCGCTACCCAAAATCGGGTGCTAGCGATAGCGCTTAGAGATCTAGTCCACCTTCGGATACGGCCTCGCGGGTGTGCGCATACTGCTTGTCGATGTAGTCTTCGAGTGCAGCTACTTCAATGCGCCATAGACCGCGAGCGCCAACCTGAATAGCGGGTAGCTCTCCGGTACGGATAAGTGAACGGACGGCCTGGGCGGAAATCGATAACTGCTCGGCGACGTCGGCGATAGATAAAAATCGAGGTGCCATGTCCTAATAATGTCACGGGTTAGCCCAGATGCAAACTGGTTAGGTGAGATTGTGAAAACTTCATGGCTGCCCAGAATTTCTCTTAGGATAGGCAGATAGCTGGACGACCTGGGGGTTGTTACCAAGGGGTGCGCATATGTCTGAATTAAATCAATCGAATAGATACGGGGCGCGGCAGCATCAAAATGATGCTGGTGCGAGCATTGACGCTTGGCGCTGGAGGCGCCCAACTTGGCGAGATCCTAGGCTTTTTATTGGAATAGTGCTGGTCATCGTGTCTATGGTAGCCGGTTCAGTACTAATCGATAGAGCCACTAGTACGCAGCAGGTATGGGCTTTGAGTCAGGATGTAGCCCCAGGAACTGCTCTAAAAGCTGGAAAAAACCTGAAATTAGTCTCAGTGAATCTTGGGAGCGCAAGTAGCGCTTATGTGCAACAAAAGCAACTTAAAGCTGACACATATGCGCAACGTTCATTACACTCAGGAGAGTTATTGCCAGCCGACGCCACTAGCCAGCAAAGCAAATTGAATATGCGCTCAATTGTGGTGCAAAGCAGTGGCCAGCTTTTAAATAGCATTCGGGTTGGCGATACCGTGGAGCTGTGGCAGTTGCCTTCCAGAAACGTAGCGGCTGTAGCACCCACGCCGTCGGCAACTAAAGCAGCTAGCACCAATGGAGCTAGGCGCGTGGCTCAAGGACTGATAGTGGACGCAATCGGAGGCGATCAAAACGCCATCGTCGCAGATAAAAGCACCAGTGTGCGCGTGCTGGTACCGGCCGAACAAGTTGAGCCTGTGCTCACCGCAGTCGGCTCTGGTGCCGGTTTGGTGCTGGTGAACACGGGGTCTGAGCAATGAGAACAGCTGTATTACTAGCTCTGTGGGATGACGATTCCACGCTTTTACGACAAATTGACGCTGAGCGTGACCTGTATGTTTCGCGCCGCTGTGCAGATATAAGTGAGCTTTTGGCCGACGCCGCCGTGGGACTAGGGCAGCTGGCCATTATCGATGAGCAGCTTGACGGCCTAGACCGCACGGTTATCGCCACTTTGAACTCTTATGGCGTGCCCGCGATTGTGTTGACCCGCAATGACGGGGTGCGCTGGCATGATTTGGGGGCTTGGGTGGCTCCCTGGCCAGGTTCACCCCAGCGCGTGGTTGCTGAAATTTCGCGGGTTTTGGCTGCCGGCACGGTTTCGCCCCAGCCCACTGCTGCCGCCAGTTTGGGTGATGAGCTCTTTGGGCTTTCGCCTACGGCAGTTGACGACGGCGCCTTGGGGCTGCCTAGCGCGCGTTCTGCAGCCTTTAATCCTTTAGATGTGCCCATGGCTGCGACGACGGACGGGGCTAGCTCTCCTTTGTTCGACGCCGTCGTCCAAAGTCAGGCTTCAGCTTCCAGTCCGCCGCCCGCGCCGCCAGAGCAGCTACCACCCCCGCCGTTTGATAGTGCGGTGGGGCAAGTGCCGCTTATGGCGCCAACCGAGGCTCCGGCCCCTAGTGGGCAGTTAGATCCGGCTTTAGCGCTGCCCTTGCCGCCAGCTCCAAGCTTTGAGCCGCCGGCGCCCAGCGCCGACTTACCTGAGGCGCCAGCTGAGCTGCCAGCTGTCAGCTCTGAACAAAGCCCAGCAGACATCACCGCTGCGCAGCCAACCACCCGCATGGGGCGCCGTCGTGCCCGCCACGCCAGCCACGCTGCCAGCCCAGTTACCCCGAGCCAAGGCAATACGTCTAGCTACTTCAGTACGGCTAGTCAGGAGCAAAGCGGCGAGGCTGAAGCTAGGGTTGAGCCGGACGATCCGCCGCAGCAGCTCAATGACTCTAATGTAGATACTGTCAAGTCGGCTGTTTCAGCTGGCCAGACCAGTATTGACTCGCCTCCATTGCCTGAGGGGGCATTAGCTGCTCGCGTGCTGCCGCAGCCGGTTCAACCAGTTACGCGCCGCAGTGTGCGCCGCTCTCAAACGGCGCGCCCGGCCACGCCCTCTGAGCCTGTTGCAGCTGCCCAGGCGGCAGGTGCTGGTATAGAAGTCTCGCCTTTTGCCCCGCCGCAGCAGCGAGGCGTGGCTAGTTCAGATTTGGCGGGTTCTGGTTTCTCAGCTAGCACTGGAATGTCGGCCGCTTCAGCTGGGCCGCTGGCTTCAGCCGCATCCTTTGCTTCGGCCGCTTCAGCTGCGCCTTATGGCTCGGCTGCTTCTGCCGCGCCCTATGGTTCGGCCGCTTCAGCGGCGCCTTATGCTTCCGCCGCCTCAGCGGCAATCCCTACTGCAGCCTCAGGAGCCGGTGGGCCCTGGTCGGCAATGTCGGCTGCAGGGACTGCTTGGTCGGCTACTTCGGCTCCATTCGCGGCTTCAGCAGCGGCACCTGGTGGCCCTATGCCGGCGCAGACTCAGGTGCTGGCGCCTGGCCAAATTAATGGTTACCAAAACCCAGCTGGCAGCAATGGGGCTCAGCCTCCACGTCGTAAAGGTTTACGTGCTTTGTTGGCGCGCAAAAATGGGGCCAGTACCCCCAGCGCCGGTGGGCCAGTAATTGCCGGCGCGCCGGGTGCTATGCCTGGTACTGCTCCTGGTGGCGCGGCCCCTGGGGCTGGTATTCCGGGCGCCATGCCTGGTACTGCTCCTGGTGGCGCAGCCCCTGGTGGCGTTCCGGGTGTTGGTATTCCCGGTGCGGGCGCGCCAGGTGCCATGCCTGGTGTTGGAGCGTCGGGGGCTGGCGCCCCGGGGTTGCCCGGTATGCCCAGATCCGCTATGGCCGCGCCTGCGGCTGCGGGCGTGCCAGGCGTCGTTCCTGGTGTCATGGCCCCGGGGATGCCCGGTGCTGGGCCAGTCGCAGGAGCAGTTCCTGGCGCTGTGGGTAT
>ERZ773196.344-NODE-344-length-29468-cov-5.422160_pt1 | contig 29468 bp, 22 predicted proteins | sample MGYA00581009_ERZ773196 | MGnify/ENA primary metagenome ERZ773196 (study PRJEB29015, sample SAMEA2738162) | human oral metagenome | biome: human oral; feature: human-associated habitat; material: saliva | place: China | collected 2243 ... | reverse complement strand
ACTTCTTTCAGCTTTTCAATTCCCCTCTTTTTACATTCTCTTCGCATCACCTTCGCCAAGGGACATACTTTGGTTCGGTAAATGTCCTCCACCTTAAAGGCAGTCGGATCCAGCTTGTTTCCTGCTCCCATAGCACTGATAATCGGAACTTTACAGTATTCCGCTTCGCAGACAAGAGTAAGTTTTGCCGTTATAGTATCTACACAATCAACGACATAATCATAATCCGAAAAAGAAAAACGCTCTTTATTGTCAGGTAAATAAAAGCAGGGGAAGGCATGCACCTCACACTCAGGATATATAGTGTGAATTCTCTCCGCCATGACTTCCACTTTGCTTCTTCCTATGGTATCTTTTTTCGCTATAATTTGCCGATTTATATTGCTTTTAGAAATAAAATCATTATCCACAATATCAATCCTGCCAACACCGGTTCTGGCCAAAGCCTCCACAACATAGCCGCCGACTCCCCCGACTCCAAAGACAATAACCTTGGAGGCTTTCAGCTTCTCCATAGCCGTCTTCCCCAGCAACATTTCCGTTCTTGAAAATTCTTCCGACATTCTTTCTCCGTTTCAGTCCTTGCGTAAATTTCTCCTGTGTCCTGTCCTTTTTCAGCCTTTGTGTAAATTAGTCCGATATTCCTCTTGTTTCCGCCTATGCGCTCTTCCACTGACTCAAGGATTTTTTCAAACGTTTCCCAAGCCAAAGAGCGAGGAAAAGTTTAATACAATCAGGAATAATAAAGGGAATTACCCCGACAGAAAGAGCCTTATAGAAGGACAGGGACATAAGTCTTTGAAGCCATGCCGTTCCAAGAATATAGCAAAGAAGCATACCGAAAAAGAAAAAGAGAAACTGCATAATAAGCTTTTTAGGAAATAGCTCCATACCTAAACCGCCGAGATAGCTTAAGAAAATCATGCCTATAAGATAACCGCCGGTAGGGCCTAAAAGTTTTTCTAAACCTGCTCCATAATTGGAAAATACAGGCAATCCGCAAAGTCCTAAAAGCAGATACAGAAGATAAGCCAAAGTGGATAAATTCTTCCCTAAAACAGTAGCGGAAAGGCATACAGAAAAGGTTCCCAGAGAAATCGGTACCGGCCCTATAGGAATCGATATGGGAGACAAAACAGCCATCACTGCAGTCATAAAAGCCGGGATAACAATCTCTTTTATTTCCATCTTTTTTTTCATCATATTTTTTTCCTTTTCTAATATCTAAAATCGCAGGCTTCCAGATAACTGAGCAGCCACTCGCCTTCTCCGGAAAATTCCACTTTTCCCGCTCCGGCAGGAATAAAAAAACTGTCTCCCTGTTTTGCAGGAAGAAAATCCGCAGAAAGCGAAGAAAGCTCTTTTTCCCTATTCCCCTTTTTTTGACGGATTGTGCCGCTTCCCGCTATCAAAATAGCGGAAAGAAAGCTATCTTCGGATACTTCTTTTTGATACGTTTTTCCTCGGGAAACTGTAATTCGATCCACTGTGAAATACGGGCAGGAAGCTAAATGTTGTTCCTGAACCATTGCTTCCTCGGCTCTCTTACACTGCATAACCTCCAGTGCTTTTTCTATATGAAGCTCCCGTTCTTTTCCGTTCTTATCTTTTCTTCCGTAGTCATACACGCGGTAAGTCATATTGGAATTCTCTTGAATCTCTATAAGTAAGATTCCCGCTCCTATAGCGTGCACAGTTCCGGCAGGTATAAAGAAAACATCTCCCTTTTCAACAGGAACCTTCCGAAGCAAATCCGTAAGACGTTTCTCTTCTATAGCCTTCCGGATTTCCTCTTTTGTATAATCCCTCTCAAAGCCGAAATATAGAAAAGCCCCTTCTTCTCTTTCCAAAATCACCCAAACTTCCGTTTTCCCAAGCTGTCCCTCCTGAGCCATGGCATAAGCGTCATCCGGATGAACCTGAACAGACAGAGGCAGTTTCGCATCAATAAGCTTAATCAGAAGGGGAAATTCTTGAAACTGATTTCCCAAAGTCCCCTTTGCTTCAGGATGCTTTTCCAAATACTCAGGCAGACTGCAATTTCCTCCGGCAAGTAGAACTTCACTCTCTCCATCTTTATGGCAGGAAAGGACCCAGGCCTCCGCAAGCGGAGATCCGGAAAATTCAATATGATACCTCGTTTTTAAGCTTTCTCCTCCCCAAAGATAATCCTTGCACTTTGCTTTCAGACGATACACATCCATTTTTCCCTTCACTTTCTTTCGTCTTATTTCGCCTTTCTTTGATTTTTTTCGTCTTGCTTTCGCCTTTTTTGATTTCTTTCGACTTATTTTGGCTTTTTTGATTTCGTCTTGTATTGCCTTTTTTGATTTCGTCTTGTATTGCCAAAACAAACTACGGAATGATACCGGGACCGTTTTCACTTTCCGATTCCTCTATATCATCTCCCGGTCCGGAAAGATTATTTCCGGGTCCTTCGGAAGCACTGCTTCCACTGTTTCGCAAAGGAAGTTTTCTTACTCTGTTGATTGCTTTTTCGAGCTGTTGCTTTAAAGAAGCACTATCGGATGCTCCCTCCAAGTCTTTTAAACGAGCTATAGCTTCCGAAATTAACGTCTCCGTATCCCCGTCACGATATTCCAGACTTTGTAAAGTACTAAGAGAAGAAAGGAAAGCTTCCCTTTTAGCATTTTTGCCACTTTCTTCTTTACTCTCTTCCTTCGAATGAGCGCTTTCTTCCTTTTCTTTCAAATAAGCATTAATCTCATCTTCTCGCTCATCTTCTATCTTTAGAAATTCCTTTTGCTTTGTAAAAAGTCTTTCCAAATATGCCGTCTTGAATTGTTCATCGTCAATATCATCGATAAGTTCCCTGATTTCCGAAAATAATGCTCTTGCTTTAAAAATATCCTCTACACTGTCTATTTCCATATTCTCATAGCTTTCCAACTTGGAAATAACAGCTTCTTTATTATCTTTTTCTACGTTCTTTCTTAAATAATCTTCTCCCTTTCTCTTTACTTTAAGAGAAACATAATCCGTAATTTGGGAAAACTCATCCGTTTCCTTAACCACCGTCTCCGGAACATCCCAATCCTCCGGGGTTAAGCCTTCATGAAGACTGTCCATGACATTTTTCCATATTTTCCCGGCATAAGTAGCTCCATAAATTCCGGGCATTTCCACCGGCATATCATGGCCCACCCATACCGCCATACTGTAGTACTTGGTGTAACCGCAGAACCAGGTATCCTTCGAGCCGTTACTGGTTCCCGTTTTTCCGGCAGCAGGCATATCGTTTTTCAGCTGTAAACCTCGACCGGTTCCATACTCCGTACTCATTGTTCCTTTCAAAATATCCGTCATGATGAAAGCCGTGTCTTCACTGTAAACCTGTGTGCTTTTTAGTGTTTTTTCATCAGCGACCACGCCGTCCTTTTCCGATTCTATCTTCAAGATACAGCTCTTTCCATCGTATAGGCCGCCATTAGCCAGCGTGGAGTACCCTTTTGCCATATCCACAATACGCAGACCGTTCGTAAAGCCGCCGATAGAAACAGCAAGTGCATCATAATCTTTAGGGCTGATTCCCAGAAAATGCATTTTTTCCAAATATTCCAAGCCGTTTTTAACGCCAACCTTCTCTAAAACTTGCCATGCCACCGTGTTTAAGGAACGATTCGTTGCCTCTCTAAGGCTAACTTTTCCATAGTAATTTCCTCCGGAGTTGGATGGTCCGTCATCCCACTTATGATCGTCAATAAGACTTGACGCACGAAACCAGCCGAGGTCCAAAGCAGGTGCATAATCCAGTAGCGGCTTTATAGAGGAGCCCGGTTGACGGAAGCTCAGATAGGCACGGTTATACTTATCTTCCGTGCCTCGTCCTCCGATTGTTGCCACGACATAACCGCTTTTATTGTCTATAATGACCGCCGCTCCCTGCATGGAGAACTTTCCGTTTTCCTGTAAATCCGTGAATTTCGATAAACTCTTGTCCAATAATTCCTGCGCTTTTGCCTGGATTTCCGGATTCAGAGAAGTGTAGATTGTATATCCCCCGCTACGAAGCTCACGATTATAAAGAGCATAACTTTCCTCATATCGGTCCTGATAGTTTTCTTTCTCCGTCTGATTGGCAAAATGATAAGTGAAGGGAAAGTGATTGACTTCCATCATTCTGATGGTCGCCGCATATAAGGCATAAGAATTCAGATAATCCTCATCTGTCGATTTTTGCGAATTCTTTGAAATCTGAAGCGGAGCGGAAACCGCTTTTTCATACTCCGATGCGCTGAGATACCCTACAATCTGCATGGATTTCAGTACTTGATTCCGCTTTTTTTCCGCCCTGTCAGGGTGCCGTACAGGTTCATACCGGGAGGGTGCATTGGAAATTCCGGCAAGAGTTGCCGCCTCATCCACCGTCAAATCTTTTGCCGATTTATCAAAATAATATTGGCTTGCAGCCTCTACCCCGTAACAATTATTTCCATAGAAATTCGTATTGCAATAAATTTCCATGATATCCTCTTTGGAATATTTTTTTTCCAACTCTTGTGCCAAAATGATTTCCACAATTTTACGGGCATAGGTTCTCTCCGAGCTCAAAAAAGTATTTTTGACTACCTGCTGGGTGATTGTCGAACCGCCCTGCGTTATTTTTCCCCTATTCTTCAAAAGCTGCAAAAAAGCACGCAGAGTCGCTTTATAATCCACTCCGTGGTGGCTCATAAACTTACGGTCCTCCTGTGCGATATAGGCATGCTGAAGGTTAGGCGAAATCTGATCAATGCTGTCATACACAAAATGTCCGGCATTGATAGTTCCCAGCGTCTTTCCTTCGTAATCCAAAACCAGAGTATCGGATTTTTTTGTCAAGTCCTTCAGATTACTTCCGGCAAGCTTTTCATTCGCACTTTTACGCAGCCTGTTTAATTCCGGGCGAACAAAGAAAAAAAAGCCCAGCAAAGACAGAATTGTCAATATAGCAAATAAAGAAAGTATGAGTTTCCCGAAAAAACGGAATACGGAGAATTTTTTCCTTCTTCTTGCTCTTCCCTTTCTACTTTCTTCTCTCATTTTCACCCTCTCCCTTTGCTATCTTTTAGACAGCGTATATTTTCCACCAATTCTTTTTAAGAACAAATTCGGCACAAAGCCCATGAGACTCTGTGCCGATTACGAAATTATGTCAACGAAAACGTTCGAAAAGCTCAGTCCTCTTACTTTGCGTAGTCCACCGCCCTTGACTCTCGAATAATATTCACCTTGATGACCCCGGGATATTGCATTTGATCCTGAATCTGTTTGGAAATATTCCTTGCCATAATAGTCATATCATCATCGCTGACCTCTTCCGGCACAACCATGATTCTTACTTCACGACCTGCCTGTACTGCAAAGGACTTTTCCACTCCCTGATAAGAGTTGGCAATCTCTTCCAGCTCCTTAAGACGATTGGTATACGTCTCCAAAGACTTCCTTCTTGCTCCCGGTCTCGCTGCAGAAATAGCATCCGCCGCCGCAACAATAAAGGAAATCATCGAACTGGGCTCCGTTCCGCCGTGATGAGATGCCACCGCATTGATTACCACCTCGGGCTCGTGGTATTTCTGGCAAAGTTCAATCCCGAGATCCACATGACTGCCCTCCACCTCGTGATCTATCGCTTTTCCGATATCATGAAGCAGACCTGCACGCTTGGCAAGGCGGGTATCCAGACCGAGTTCCTGTGCCAATAAGCCGGAAATCTGTGCGACCTCCATAGAATGCTGTAGAGCATTCTGCCCGAAAGAAGTACGGAACTTCATTCTACCTAAAAGAAAAACAAGCTCCGGATGTATGCCGTGTAGTCCAAGCTCCAAAGTAGCCGACTCTCCTTCTTCTTTTATAGTATCGTTAACTTCCTTCCGGCTCTTCTCTACCACCTCTTCAATCCGAGTCGGATGAATTCTTCCGTCTACAATCAGTTTTTCCAGTGCAATACGGGCAACTTCCCTTCGAACCGGATCAAAGCCGGAAAGCACTACCGCTTCGGGAGTGTCGTCAATAATCAATTCCACTCCCGTCAGCTGCTCCAGCGTACGAATATTTCTACCCTCTCGACCGATAATGCGTCCCTTCATCTCATCGTTCGGTAACTGTACTACGGAAACCGTAGACTCGGTCACTTGATCCGCAGCACAGCGCTGGATTGCTTCTACAATATATTCTCTCGCCGTTTTTTCCGCTTCTTCCTTCGCTCTCGCATCATACTCTCTAATGATGAGAGCGGTATCATGTTTTATGCTGTCTTCAACAGAATGCAGTAACTCCTGCTTTGCCTGATCTTTGGTCAGTCCTGAAACTCTTTCCAGCTCCACCAGCTTTTGCTTGTGGATTTGCTCAATCTCTTCTTCTCGACTCTCCAGTCCTTCTTCCTTTTTCAAAAGCTCGGATTCCTTTCGTTCCAAGCTTGCCGCCTTCTTCTCGGAGCTTTCTTCCCTCTTTAAAATTCTTCGCTCCAGCTCTGTAACTTCTTTTCTTCTGTCCTTTAATTCCTTATCCAGATCATTCTTTGCTTTTAACGCTTCTTCCTTCGCTTCCAGTAAGGCTTCTCTTTTTTTGTTTTCTGCTGTTCTAATGGCATCATCAATGATTTCTCTGGACTTTTCTTCAGCGCTTCCTACCGTTTTCGCATACATAGACCGCTCTTTATTCTGTCCAAGGATAAACATGATGATTCCCACAACAACTGCCACAACTATAACTATGGCCATTTCCAATGGGGTCACGGTTTATACCTCCTTCAATATTCCTTTGTTAATGTACAAATATGTGAAGCAATTATTTTCTTGCGAAATTTCAGATTCCATATTCATCATTTTAACATATTTATTCTAAAGTATCGGAAAACAAGTGTCAACGAAAGCTTGCAGGAATTCGAAGATTGACTTCCTGTGCATCTCTTTATTCCTGAAATAAACTCATCATTTTCGCTGAAAGCTTTTCTCCTATCCCCATAATATTGTTCATAAAGAGAATCTCCTGTATTCCCTTTTCCCGGATAAGAGAGGGAAGCTTCTTTTCGTAATAACGATAATCCACCACATAGATATTTTTATAGTGTCGAGCCAAAAACGGTACAAAAGCATTGGCATAAGAATCCTTTATAATGAGAAGATTTTTTTCTCCGTTTTCATTATGAATTTCCACGTAAGGATGATCTCCAAGCATGAAGCAATTGTATTTATTACCGGGAAGCATAGAAGAGGCATCATTAATCAGCATGGCATCCCCCTCCTTCCCATCCGCATTTTGAAAATGCATGGAATTAACCGGTCCGGTATAGGCAACTACAGTGTCCGGATTTTCCTTCAAAGCTTCAGGCCTATTCATATAAAAATAAAAGGTCCCGTAAAAATCCCCATATTCCGTTTTTGTGAATTTGTCCAGAGAAAAAGCATTTATTCCTCTTTTTTTACAATATTCCCGGTAAGCATAATATGCCCCAAGCTGTGTCCAATGATGATCCGTTCGGAAATAGATATACTCCTTTCTATGCTCGTAAAGAGAGGGGAAAACGTCTATCGTGTGAATCTTCTTATTCATCAGACTATAAGTATAGGAAATGGCCTGATCCATACCGGAAGAGGCCAGCTTTTCCTGTGTTTTCGGATCCAAAAGCACACCAAAGGAATTGGGAACCATTATGGTACTGACTTCCAAATCCGGATAAAGGCTCTTCACCGTATTTAAGAGAGAAGCATAGCTTCTCACTCCCTTTTCACTGAAATAATAAAGTTCAAAGGCCTCTTTTCCGCTAAGATAAACGCTACCCGCTGTTTCTCCCGTAAGTTCCACATCCGTGTCCGCCTTTTGGATTTCCAGATTCCCTTCCGCATCCGTTTCAAAGTTCGACTTTTTTTCTGAAGAGGGCTTCTCCTGTGCTTCCGCTTCTTTCTCCTTTTCCGAATGAGCTTCCCCTTCCTTATCCGCGGTTTTTTCTCCTGCCTCGTTGCTCCGCACTCCCGCAGTTTCTCCCGTAAGTTCTTCCGTGCTCTCCTCTTGCTCTTTTACGGAAAATGTCTCCGCCACCTCACCTTCCTCCGGGATACTCTCTTTTTCCTTTTTCCCGTCACCGTACAAAACCTCTCCTTGCAAACCGTACAGACTCTTCACTTTTCCGTCCAAGTTAAGCCACTCTTCCTTCCCCGGGTAGCTATCCTGATACCAAGCGGCTATTTCCTGAAAATAGCTTCCTTTCAGAATTCCTGCTACGGATATTTTCGGAAATTTCTTTAGTTCTCGCTTTTCTTCAACGGAATACTGCTTACGAAGAGGAAGAAAAAGCCCTATTCCGAACAAAAGAAAGAGAAATAGGAGAATCGAGGCGACAGAAAGCGCCTCATAAATACTTCCCTTTTCTTTATCCCATTTCATATTTCTTCCCCCATCTCTTTCCTAAGAATTCTGCTTTAAAAATACAAGATTTGATTTTCAAAATACCCAACGTCCCAAAATGCCTATTCTGTTTTTAAAATAATAAACATGGAAAAACGACTATTCTATTTTTTAAATAATAAACATCCAAAAACGACTATCCGTTTTTCAAAGAAAAGTTTAGCATTTCTCCTAAAACTGATTATAAAGGAAGGGCGTATAGCTCTGTCCAACCATGGCGGAAAAGGAAATTGCCAAAGCCGCTAAAGCCAGTAAAATCTTAAAAAGATAATAGATATGCTCCCCGTGGTCCAAGAGAAAAATCTTCCACTTCGTCTTTCTTTGAATTTTCTTTAAGGCAAGGATGTGACGCTTATGTTCCTCTTCCGATAGTAACTCTGTGCCTTTAGACTCTACTTCCTCGTCATTCTCTTCCATGCCGTAGAATCCTTCTTCCTCTTTCTTCCCTTTCCTCTCTTTTCTGATTCGTCCACGCATCATAAGGTCCGCCCAAGCTGTATCCAGCCTTTTAAAAAAAGAGCTCGAAAAAAGAACGGCTAAGAGAAAGAGAAAAATATGATTTCGCAATAAAAGCAGGCTCTTCTCATCGGAAAACGCTTGCACATTACGGAATAAATGTGCTTTTAGAACATTTTTTATCGCAGAAAAATCCCGGTAGCGGAAAAAAATCCAGGAAATGTAAATCACAAGTAAAGTATAGACGTGAAGAACCGGCGTTTTCAGCCCGGCAAGAAAACGGAGTATCTTTTTTGTCTTTCCTACTGCGCACCGCGCTTTTCCAAAAGCTATAACTTTCTTTCCCATGAGTTCCAAAACAATCAGCACAAAGAAATAAAGTCCCCAGAGAATAAAATTAAAGCTTGCGCCATGCCAGATTCCTGTAAGAATCCAAATAAGTAAAAGGTTCAATACCCTTCTTCCGAAAGAAAGACGATTTCCGCCCAAAGGGATATAGATATAATCTCTGAAAAACAGAGACAGGGAAATGTGCCACCGCCTCCAAAAATCTCGAACAGTTCTTGCTTCATAGGGATAATGAAAGTTCTCCGGAATGGTAAAGCCCGCCATTTCTCCCAAACCTATCGCCATATCCGTATAAGCTGAAAAATCCAGATAAATCTGAAGCATAAAGGAAAGGCCGGAGAAAAAAACGGCTATAAAGGAAGGAAGTACCCCTCCCGAAAGTCCATTAGCCTCTTCCGGGCTCAGGAAGGAATTGGATAGCTGTCCCAAGGCATCGGCGAGAATCAACTTCTTCCACAGGCCGAAAGAAAAACGGAATAATGCGCGGGAAAGTCGCGTAAAATTCCATTCCCTAGCAAGGATTTCCTCTCGCATATCTTTATAACGAAGAATCGGTCCCTGCGAAAGAACCGGAAATGCAAAAGCATAGAGTGCAAAATGGAACAAACTCTCCTCCGCATTACCTTCCTTTCTGCAATCCGAAAGGTAGGAAATAAAACGAAAGGTATAGAAGGAAATCCCGAAAGGCATAAAGCCTTTTAGCCATAGAGGAAGTGATGAAAAATAGATGCTGTATTTAAAGAAAAGAAGCGGTAGTAGGAGTATTAGAATCGAAAACGCAAAATAGCGCTTACTCTTCTCATGAATCCGTTTCCCGACCGCAAAACTATACAACATAAGAGCACTCAATATCAGTAAAGAGATGAGCCCCTGAGAAAGTAGGAAAACAAGGGAAAAGAAGAGAAAAATCTTATTCTCTCTCTTATTTTCCTTTTGCAAAAAAGAACTATCAGCTGCTTTTTTTCTGATACTCCCTATAAAAGAAAAGACCAGAAATAAGGGCAGAAAGCCTCCCACAAATATCATTTCCGAAAATTGCATATTTCCCTCATACTCTATCCGCTCTAAGCGCTTTATCTACTTAATTCTTGCAAAGCCTCCAAAAATCCGTTATACTTCTACTGCTTCGGGGGCGATGAAGCTTGGGCCCCACGCAATGAGAGATACCGAACCGTGTCAGGATGGGAACATAGCAGCACTAAGGTAAGCCTTTCATGTGCCGTGGGTAATCCTGGGTGGAGTTCCCGGAGCTTTTTTATCCTATTCTATATACTCTTTTCCCATTCTCTTCCGTCTTCCGAATGACTTCTTCTACGGAAATTCCCTTCAGCTCCGCCAAAAATTCAGCTACATATCTCAGGTTTCCGGAATAATTTCTCGTCCCTCTTACAGGAACCGGTGCCATATAAGGGCAATCCGTCTCCAGAACAATATGTTTAAGAGGAATCTCTTCCGCAACCTTTTTCAACTTTTTGGCATTCGCAAAGGTCAGTACGCCCCCAATACCGATCATCATTCCTAAAGAAATAAAATCTTTTGCAACTTCGATAGGATAAGAAAAACAGTGAATTATTCCTCCATTTACATAGCCCTTTTGATCTCGTATGATGCGGAAAGTATCTAAAGCCGCATCTCGGGAATGAATGACCACGGGAAGATTTCTTTTTTTCGCCAACTCCAGCATCATAATAAAGCATTCCTTCTGTACTTTCGGTTCCGGATTAAAGTAGTCCGCTACTTCTTCTCCCCGCTTCTTTCTTTCCTCATCCCTCTCTTTTTCCACTACAGTTCGTTTATCCAGTCTATAATAATCCAGCCCGATTTCTCCAAGCGCGAGAACCTCTTTACAAAAGGTAAGTAACTCCAGCTTATCCAATCCTTCAGAGCTTAATTCCGCTGCATTTTCAGGATGAAAACCTACTGCGGAATGAACGGCAAGAGAAGAGCCGACATGGTTCTTCGCAAGCTTTACAGCTTTTTCAGAGCTCTCCAAATTATAACCGATTTCACAAATCCGATTCACGCCCTCTTCCGGTAGCCTCTTGAAAATCTCTTCTCTATCTTGATCAAAGCTCTCATCATTATAATGACAATGGGTATCGAAAATCATCTTTTCTCCCTTCCCTTATGCCGTAATCTTTGCACCGAGGTAAATCAGCATATAGAAAAAGCTCAGGTGCAGAGGATAATAAATATAGAGGAATCTCCCCAACGGAATTCTTCCCTTCTCTCCGTTATAGAAAAAAATCGGAAGAAAACTGATTGCTGCAGCTCCGAAATTCCCCAAAGAAAGAAGTATCGAGAAAAATACCCCTGAACAAATTCTAAGAGTCTTCTCTTTACGAAAATTATAAAGAGCTGCAATCATAAAGATACCTAAGGCTCCGTAATCACAGCGCAAAATCTCCGCAACAGCTGCACAAAGCACTACACTTGCCCATTTCAAAATCGGCTTTCTCCGAAATTTTTTCATAAGGAACATGGTAAAAATCCCCAAAGCCAAGGTAAACCCTATATTTTGCGCCGTAAAATCAAACCATTTATTGAATAAACAAAGGTCAAAGGGAATTTCCGAGACAATTCCCATCAGAAGAACGCGAAGAAAATATTTTTTTCTATCCTTGGTATGAATAAACCCCTCTGTTAAGAGAAAAGCGAAAATAGGGAAAGCCAGCCTTCCTACAGTGCGGAAAATATGATACAGCCGCATAAGCTGCATCCCTTTTTCCGTGGCAATCGCCATCTCATGATATTCCTGTACAAAGCCGTAAAGCTGTCCGTTGTAGATTACGACAGCGGCGTAATGGTCTATGGTCATGGAAACAAGGGCAAGAAGCTTCAACAAATCCGCTGAAACTCCTCCCCCTTTTTTCTTCGTGTCCACTGCATAAAGACCGGTCATATTATGCAATATCCGCTCCTGCCGGCATATCCCGTAAAGAAGTCATAAGAGATAAAACCTCTTCTCCACCTTCTTCAAAAGCCGCTGACAGAAGCATACCCTGCGACTCATAGCCGGCTATCATTCTGGGCTTTAAGTTCACAAGAACCATTACTTTTTTTCCGACCAGTTCTTCCGGACGGTAGGCCGACTTAATACCGGAAAGAATCTGGCGAACCTCCTCTCCAACCTGCACCTTAAAGAGAAGAAGCTTCTTGGACTTCTTCACTTCTTCCGCATGAAGAATCTTTCCGATACGGAAATCCAGCTTTTCAAAGTCTTCATAACTTACTTCCGCTTTGTAAGGAAGTACTACCGGATGAGGATCTCTCTCTGCATCGCCTTCCGCTGCAAGCTTGGATTCGGCACTCTTATCTCCCTCTTTCTTCCCGGACTTTTCTTCTTCCAAAGCAGCCTTTTGAATCTGCTCTTCCGTAATTTTCTCCACTTCCTTCTCTATTTCCTTCCAGTCTTTTCTGTCAAATAAAGTCGAAGGATTCTCGGAAACCCGCATTCCGGATGGATAGAGCCCGAACTGACCAAGCTGTTCAAAAGCTCTTTTTTCAGCCGAAAGCTCATCCAAAATCGTCTTGGCCGTATCCGGCATAAAACTCTCCAAGAGAGAAGCCCCTATCACGATGGCCTCCGTCAGGTTATACAGCACAGTTTTAAGACGAGGTGCAAGTTCCTCTTCTCTCGCCAAAATCCAAGGCTCCGTTTCATCAATATATTTGTTGGAACGTCTAAATATCTCGAAAATAGCAGTCAGCGCATCCGAAACCCTGTGTTCTTCCATTTTTTCCACAGCAAGCCTAGCCTGAGAAAGCACCGTATTCCTTAAATCCTCATCCACCGGATCTGTGGCTGGCGTTTTTTCCACAATCCCCTCGAAATACTTATTGCTCATCGCAATGGTACGCTTTACAAGGTTTCCTAAGATATTCGCAAGCTGGGAATTATAGCGTTCTACCATAAGCTCCCAAGAGATTACACCGTCATTTTCAAAAGGCATCTCATGAAGAACAAAGAAACGAACCGCATCCACACCAAAGAGGTGAACAAGGTCATCCGCATAAATTACGTTTCCTCTGGATTTGGACATCTTCGTGCCTTCCTCTGCATTCCCTGCTGCCGTGAGAAGCCAAGGGTGACCGAATACCTGCTTCGGAAGCGGAATATCGAGGCTCATCAGGAAAATAGGCCAATATATCGTATGAAAACGAACGATATCCTTTCCAATCAAATGAAGGTCTGCCGGCCAATATTTCTTATATCTCTCCCCATGCTCTCCATCCGTGTCATACCCTATACCGGTGATATAGTTGGTGAGTGCATCGAGCCAGACATATACTACATTTTTCTCATCAAAATCTACAGGAATCCCCCAAGTAAAAGAAGAACGGGAAACACAAAGATCCTGTAATCCCGGCTTTAAGAAGTTATTTACCATCTCATTCTTTCTGGAAACCGGCTGAATAAACTCGGGATGCGTCTCGATATGTTCCATTAAGCGATCCGCATACTTGGACATCTTAAAGAAGTACGCATCTTCAGCCGCTCTTTCCACCGGTCTTCCGCAATCCGGACATTTTCCGTCTACGAGTTGCGTATCCGTCCAAAAAGACTCACAAGGCGTGCAATACCATCCCTCATATTTCCCCTTGTAGATATCTCCTTTTTCATACATCTTACGAAACATCTTCTGAACCTGTTTTTCATGATAGGGTTCCGTTGTACGCATAAATTTATCATAGGAGGTATTCATCAGATCCCAAATCGTCTTAATCTCTCCTACCACCTCATCCACGAACTGCTTCGGTGTCTTTCCGGCCTCCTTCGCCTTACCCTCTATCTTCTGTCCATGCTCGTCAGTACCGGTCATAAAGAATACATCATAGCCTTCGTAGCGCTTAAATCGAGCCATCGCATCCGCAAGAATAATTTCATAGGTATTTCCAATATGCGGTTTTCCCGATGCATAGGCAATCGCCGTGGTAATATAATAAGGCTTTTTTTCCATAGACTCTCCTTCTTTAACTGAACAAATGGATATGAACATTCCTAGTCTAGCATAGATTTTCCTCTAGTCAACGATAGACAAAGAAAAAGAGCAGTTCCGCCCGTGCGGATTTCTGCTCTTTTGTCAAAGCTTATAAAATGTTTACGCTGTAAAGCACTTTTCTTCGTAAAATGCTTATTTCTTAAATCATCCGCTGCCGAATGGGAACTACTTCGCTTATTCAGCGCTCTTCGCTACCTCGTCCTTCACTTCTTCCACTTTCTCGAGCACATCATTCTTTACCGTCTCTGCCTTCTCGAGAGTAGCATCCTTCACCTCGCCTGCCTTTGCCGCCACTTCTTCCGCCTCTGCCTTCACTTTGTCCACTTGTGCTTCTACACCGGCTTTCAAAGCATTCAGCTTGTCCTGATACTCCGAAATCTTTTTCTGTGAAGCATGAATCTCATCCACCAAGTCCTGATACCCGGCGCCTGCTGCCTGATGGAACTCTTCAAAGTACTTCTTTCCAATCTTCGCATAAACAGCACTGATTTTTCTTTCCTCGTCATGAATCTGCGAGTTTAACTTCGTGGTATCCGCAAAATCCTTACCTTTCTGCATCACATCCTGACTTGCATCGGAAATCTTCTTTCCCAATTCATCAAAAAACCCCATAATCTGCCTCCTTTTACATTTTTTTCTATTCTACCATTTTTTTATTTGCGCCACAATTCTATTTTAAAAAAGATATCTCATGTTTCGCCTATGACACTTGTTAAGATAAAAAGAGTCTGCACGGAACTCTCTGAAACTCCATGCAGACTCTTTCTTCTCTTGTTTAATTCATTTTCCACGCGGCGTTCTGAGAGTAACTGTCCAGGGACTCGTTCTTTCAAAACACAGTGCAAACTACTTTCTGTTGAATGCGCCAAATCCCGGATAGTAAGCCGCCTCGCCAAGCTCTTCCTCGATACGAAGAAGCTGGTTGTACTTTGCCACTCTCTCGGAACGGGAAGGAGCACCGGTCTTAATCTGGCAGGTATTTAAAGCGACAGCCAGGTCGGCAATGGTGGTATCCTCCGTCTCACCGGAACGGTGGGATGCGATTGCGGTATAACCGGCTTTGTGTGCCATCTTGATTGCCTCTAAGGTCTCGGAAACGGAACCGATCTGGTTTAACTTAATAAGAATGGAATTTCCGCATCCCAGCTTGATTCCCTTGGAAAGACGCTCAGTGTTGGTTACGAAGAGGTCATCCCCAACGAGCTGCACTTTGTCGCCAAGCTCCTTGGTCATCTTCTCCCAGCCTTCCCAGTCTTCCTCATCGAGTCCATCCTCGATAGAGTAAATCGGGTACTTCTCAATCAGAGACTTCCAGTGTGCAATAAGCTCATCGGAGGTAAAATCCTTACCGGACTTCGGCTGATGATAGAAGCCCTTTCCTTTTTCGCTCTTCCACTCGGAGGAAGCGGCATCCATAGCCAGAACAAAGTCCTTGCCCGGCTCATACCCTGCTGCCTTGATAGCCTTTAAGATGTGCTCAATGGTATCCTCATCGGAAGCCAAGTTCGGTGCGAAACCGCCCTCATCGCCTACTGCAGTAGTATTGCCTTCATCCTTCAAAATTTTCTGGAGTGCATGGAAAACCTCAGTACACCAGCGAAGACCCTCACGGAAGGAAGGAGCGCCGGCAGGCATAATCATAAACTCCTGTGTATCTACAGAGTTCGTAGCGTGTGCACCGCCGTTTAAGATGTTCATCATCGGAACCGGAAGACGATTTCCGTTTACCCCGCCGAGGAAACGATAAAGAGGGATATCTAAGGCATTTGCTGCAGCTTTGCAGGTAGCAATAGAAACCGCAAGGATTGCATTTGCACCGAGCTTGGACTTATCCTTCGTTCCGTCAGCCTCAAGCATAGCGCGATCTACTGCATAGATATCCATCGGATCCATACCAAGTAAAATATCATTGATTATCGTGTTAATATTTTCAACTGCCTTGGAAACGCCCTTTCCGCCAAAACGGGACTTATCGCCGTCACGAAGCTCCAGCGCCTCAAACTCACCGGTGGATGCGCCGGAAGGTGCAGTACCTCTTCCTACTGTTCCGTCAGATAAAACCACCTCGGCTTCTACAGTCGGATTTCCTCTGGAGTCAATAATCTCTCTTCCAATGACCTTCTCAATCTCTAAGTAGCTCATTATACCCTCTCTTTCTTATGCAAATCCTTTGCATAAAACACATTGTCCTTTTATTTTAAGGTGAAAACGCCTTAAAAAGCCGGTCTCTATGCTTTAGAAAATTGCTTCCTCTCACGCATAAAATAACCTTCCTAATAGTAATGGATTGTCTTATTTGTGTCAAGTTGAAGGGTGGCATAAAGCCCTCTATCTCGACCTTCATAATCCGGAAAAACTTCCACTTCCCGATAGCCTTCTTTTTGGAAAATGTCTTTCACGCTAGTCCCTTGGTCATAGCCGATTTCCACATAGACTCTTCCTCCCGGAAAAAGAAAACGCTTCCCCTCCTTTGCAATTCTTCTATAAAAATCAAGGCCGTCCTCCCCTCCGTCCAGAGCTAAAGCGGGCTCATGAAGAGCAACTTCCGCATCGAGTGTTTCTATTACATCACGCCTTATATAGGGTGGATTGGAAACCAAAATGTCAAAAGCGGAAATACCTTTTTCTTCCATAAAAGAAGGAAGCGCATCAAAAAGGTCCGATTCCAGAAAATGCACGGAAGGATTAAGCACTTGCTCTCGTATTCGATTAGGATCCGGTTCTCTTCCGCTGGAAAGCACGGAGTATTGCCATTCTTCTTTGGCACTTTCCTGTTCTAAAAAAAGCCTCCTGTAGTTTTCTTTTGCGACTTCCAATGCTTTATCCGACTTATCGAGAAGCAGTACAGTTTTGCAGTGCAGATTTTTTGCCAGAGTGAGGCCGATACAGCCCGAGCCGGTGCAGAGATCCAGGATACTAAGTGCTTCGCATCCGGCACCCCCTACACTTTCGTCTGTTAATTCTTTTTTCTTACCACTTCTCTTATCTTGCTCTCCGAGACTTTTCCATTTTTCTTCTTCCTCCAAAATGCGCTCCACAATGCGCTCCGTATCTTGCCTTGGACTAAGCACATTTTCGTTGACCAAGAAAGAAAGGCCGAAGAACTCTTGTCTACCGAGAATTTGAGAGAGCGGAATACGATGAAGTCGCTTTTCGAGAAAAGAGAAAAAACGGTTAAGAGCAGAATCCGGCTCTTCATCAGCAGAAGAAGAAAGCGCTAAATCTCCGGTAACTCGCGAAGACGAAAGTGCCGGCTTCTCTTCTGCTCTTTTCCTATATAGGGTAAAAACCGCCTCTCTTTTTCCTAAAAGATAGTCCTTTGTATCCAAAGAAAAGGCTTCCTGTAAAAGAAGTCTTAAGTCCAACTCTGCCTCTTCTACACCGGCTTCTTTCAGGAGCGGAAGAGCATATTTTTCCAAATCAAGAAAAGAAAAGGCGGTGCTTAGCCCTTTCTCATCTTGACTCCTTAAAAACTCTTCTTTCAGACTATTTGCCATCTTTTTTCTTTCCCATCTTCTCTCAAACCCTGTCCTTCTCTCCGGCAATTTCTGTATCGAGTATTGCCCAAACCCGATAATTTTCACCTACTTTTATCAAGTTTCATCCACTTTTATCATCAAAAACTTGCCTTTCTTTTATGGCTTTTCCGGAAAATGTTCCCTCTGAAATGCCCTCCAATCAAAGACCTTTTCCACAGCAGCAATGGCTACTTCCACCTCTTCGGCATCAGGCTCTTTCGTCGTCAGGCCCTGCATCCACATACCGGGGATGAACAAAACGCGAGTTAAGGCATTGTCCACCATACCCACAAGGCGAAGTACTTCATAGCTGATGCCGGCAATCACGGGAATAAGAAGAAGACGCGCCAAAACCTTCATCCACAGACTGTCAAATTGCAGGAACATAAAGAGGAAAATGGAAATCATCATCACATAGACGATGAAGCTCGTTCCGCAACGTTTATGCTCTTTGGAGGAAAGAAGAACATTTTCCACGGTTAAATCAAGACCATGCTCCACACAGTTTATACACTTGTGCTCCGCCCCGTGATACTCAAAGGTTCTTCGGATATCCTTCGCCCGAGAAATCAACTTGATATAAATAATAAATATGAGGATACGAAGCAGTCCCTCCAAAAAGGCGAGCATCGGTGCAATCGGGAGGACTGTCTTTAAGAAATTAAGCAATATGGTCGGGAGTGCTACAAAAATAAAAATTGCAGCAGCAAAGGAGAAGACCATCACAAGAGCCGATAAGACCTGCTCAAGCTTATCGCCAAAGATTTTACCCATTGCTTTTTCAATAGCTCCCGGCTCAGAGCCTTCATCATCCTCATAAAAACTTGCACTATGACTTAAGCATTTCATTCCTAAAGCCATGGAGTCGTAAAAAGAAATGATTCCTCTTAAAAAGGGGAGCTTCAAAAAAGGATATTTGTCCGTAAGGGAAAGGTACTCGCTTTCCATAACATCGATTTCTCCGCTTGGCTTACGAACCGCAACGGAGTATTTCTCTCCGTTTTTCATCATGATGCCTTCTATTACAGCCTGACCGCCTATTCCGCTATATACCTGTTTACTCAATCTTTTCCTCTTTTCTATTTTACTTACACTTTTTTCTATTTTACTTACACTTTTATAAATCTATTTACTTTATAGTTCTACCTATACTCTGTAAGCAACGGGTATGCTGTACAAATTCTTATGCATTTGGTTCTATCTGTTCCTATCATTCTAATGATACTTCTTCCTTCATACAATAGAGTCAAGCCATACTATCTCTATTTTATGAAAAAGAAGTGAACAAAGAAAGAATCGGCGCAAGAAAAAATCGAACAAAAAAAGCAGAGCCAAAGCCGGTGCTACTAAGGGATTTTTCCTTATGTGGAAGTACAACCTCTCCAATGCAGTTCCACACTATCCGGATGCGCTGTATCTTAAAGCCGTCCACACGTTCAGTTTTGTACACATAGACCTTCTCTACGAATTCCCTGATAAGTTCCGGGGTAAGCTCCTTAATATCCGTGTATTTCCTTACGATTGAGAGAAAACCGTCCACATTACTGCTTTCCTTTTCGGTAGCAATCAGAGCTTTAAGTTCTGTCACACGAATTTCCAATGTGTGCTGATATTGCTCTACATGATAAAAATGATGGAAACCCACATTGCCATATCTTACTTACTATGCGACCACTAAACGAAGATACAACATGGGGAGCAAAATCAAAAAAGGAATATATCCTTGATAAAAACGGAGAAAAGGTAAAACTCAAAAATGGTAATTACAAAACAAGAAAAATAAATACAACAGACTGGAACGAGTAAGACAAAGCGGAAGAGTGGCGAAAAGCATGGGCAGACATTACAAACAAATATCTTGAAGAAAACAGCATACAGGACAAAGTGGATCATCGTTCTTATCAAAGACAAGGCATAGAACAAATACCGACCATTCATTTAGGAGTGTCAGCAACCCAAATGGAAAAGAAAGGCATAGCTACAGCTAGAGGGAATATCAACCGAGAAATCAAACATCAAAATGCGATTTTAAGAGAAATCTCAAGAAGAATAAAAGCCTTGTTAAATTGGATAAGAGGAATTGGCAAAGAAGAAAAAACAGAAAACGAAAATACAAAGTCCACCCTCCTACCCAAAGAAAACTTGTTGTCAATCTTTGAAAATCTTATCCATAAAAACGCAGATAACAATAATGCAGACTTAGAGAAATATATTGAGAGTTATCAGCTACTCAAAGAGAAAAACATTACAAGTATCAATCAATTAAAAGATAGCATTACCGATTTACGAGATAAAAATTACAAGACCACAAGAGCCTTAAAAGACACCGAAAAGAAAATAAAAGATAAAACAAAACTTATAGATCAGTCAGAAAAATATTTGAAGTACAAGGACACCTACAAAGCCTATACCAAGACCAAGAAAAGCAAACAGGAAGATTTTTATAACGAGCATACGGCAGAACTTATTTTATTTGAAAGTGCCAAGAAATATCTGAAAGAGCAATTAGGGGAAAGCAAGACATTAGCCATCAGTAAATGGAAATCAGAAGTTGCCAATTTGAAGAAAGAGAAAAAGAGCTTATACAATCAAATATTAGAGATACGAGAAGAAGTAGAATAAGCAGAAAAAATTAAGACTTGTATAGAGCAGTTACAGGAACAAGAAAAGCAACTTACAAAGAAGAAGAGCCAAAATCTTGAATTATAAAAAAATTGTTGCATTGACAATTACTACGAATAGTGATATACTACGTATAGTGATATAAGGGACGGTGGTGGAATGAGAGATAATATATCAAGTGGAGCTTTAACTGAAACAACATTATTGGTTTTATTGTCTTTATATAAGGAACTACATGGATATGGAGTTAAACTGTTTATTGAAGAAAAAACCAATGGGAGAGTTGTTTTAGGAATGGGGACTCTATATGGAGCAATAAAGAATTTGGTTGAGAAAGGATGGATTGTTGAATCTTCAAGAGCAGATGGAAAAGTAAATTATATTATAACTGAATTTGGGAAAGAACAGGTTAATAAAGAGGAAGAACGACTACGTGAACTTCAATTGTTGATAAAGAATATAAGGGGTGAAGAACATGAAGAAAATTAGATTTTTTTTAGATCCAATAAATGATTTAGAAGCATGGTTAAATAAAATGTCTAAAAAGGGATATAGGTTAAAATCAATTAATAATTTTATATATGATTTTGAAAAGACCGATAAGGATTTTGCTTACTCCGCACAATTTATAGGAGCAAATTCTTCAAAGGAAAATAATGACTATATACAAATGCTAAAAGAAAATGGAACAAGGGTATATAGGGCACCATTAAACCAAGGTAACATAGCTTTTGGGAAATTTAGATTCAGACCGTATGCTCATGGAGATGGCAAAATAGCGAACTCTTTTCAAGGATATAATAAAGAAATTCTTGTAGTAGAAAATGGCGGAAAAGAACCGCAAAAATTGTTAACTGACAAATCAGATTTAGCGGAGCAATACAAAAATATAAGAAATGCTTATTTGCAAGGATTTTTAATGATTTTGACATTATTTGCATTTTCTATATATAAATTATACGAGAGTAATTTTGAAGTATTTAAGCTTGTTTTTAGCGGTATTAGTGGATTAGTTACATTGATAATTGCAACGATATTATTAAAGTCACAAAAAAACTATAATAAACACAAAAATGAGTCTGATTTAATAGATTGATATTAAACTTTTAATTATGAGAGGAAACAGTAAATCAAAAAAATTTACTGTTTTTTCTTTGCCTAAAACTGAAAATATCCTGCAGAAAAAGCATCCATAAATATAAAAAGTTTTCTCCCAAAAATCAATAGTAAAGGACAAGGCAGTGCACGCAAAAAGGGTGCTGCCTTGTCCTTTAACCAATAACATATGACAGATGATCTTATTAGCTTCCCGCCTGCAGCCTTACCATATTGCTGAAAATACCACCATGCTTCATCAACTCTTCCGGTCTGCCCTGTTCTGCAACCTTGCCATCTTCCAGCACCACGATTTTGTCTGCCCCTGCCACAGTACGCATACGGTGGGCAATCACGAGTACAGTTTTGTCGCGCAGAAGTTCAGATAACGCCTCCTGCACCATGCTTTCATTTTCTACATCCATAGATGCGGTAGCTTCATCCAGAATAATGACCGGCGCATCCTTCAAAATCGCACGGGCGATGGAAATTCGCTGGCGTTCGCCACCGGAAAGGGTACAGCCGTTTTCTCCGATTCTGCTTTGATACCCCTCCGGCAAGCGGGAGACAAATTCCTCACACCTTGCTGCTTTAGCAGCTTTTATCACTTCCTCATCCGTGGCGTTTTGCCGACCAAGCCGGATATTTTCCATTATGGTATTGTCAAACAGGGTAACATCTTGAAAAACAATGGAGTAGTTTCGATACAACACCTCCGGCTCTATGGTCGTTACATCCACGCCGCCGAGCAGAACCTTTCCCTTATCTGCATCCCAAAAGCGGGCTGCCAATCGGGATACGGTTGATTTTCCACTGCCGGAATGTCCTACAAGCGCAGTAATTTCCCCCTGCTTTGCTACAAAGGAAACGCCTTTCAACACAGGGGTATCCTTATAGGAAAATTCCACATTGGAAAATTCAATATCAAAGCCTTGATTATTGCAGACATTCGCACCGGTCTGTTCCGAAGTAGCCTCCATTTCTTTTGTCCGGCGGATACTGACCAGTGCGGAGAACATTTCAGCCATCAGCATGAAGCAGGAGCCAAACGGCTCATAAATCCTGCCTGCTATCAGCAGATAAAGCAGGAACATATTAACAGAGAGGCTTCCCTGTGTCATTAAAACCCCGCCTACAAGCAACACCGTCACCAGGCCGAAGCGAAGGACAAACTGTGCAAGCGTAACTACTGTACCGGGAACAAGCTCATTGCGAAATGCACACGCAATTACATTGTCCAGTTTTTTTCTTACTCCGGCTAAATATTCCTGCTCCGTTCCAGAAGAACGAAGTTCAGAAACTACATCAAGATACTCCTGCACACCGTCATAAGCGGCACGATAGGCATCGTAATTCTTTTCCTCCGCATTCTGCTGCATCCTTCTTCCGGCAAATACAATCACACCGGCAACAGGAACGGGAAGGACAATGCAAAGTCCCATACGCCAATCGACACAGAGCAGGCAGGCGGAAACCACAAGGAACATCACGATTGTTCCAAACAGCCCCGGAACTGCATTTGAGAATATCCGTTCCAGTTTTGAGCAGTCACCCATCATCGTGGACGTCAGGTCGGAAAGGTCACGCTGCCCAAAGAAAGAGAGCGGAAGCCGCCGCAGCTTTTCTGCCAGAGTAATTCGCCGGTTTGCGCTTTCCCGATAGGCAACCGTATAGGTAAGATGGTACTGCACCCATTGTGTTAAAAAGATAATTCCACAAAGCCCTATTGCCATCAGCAAAATGACATCTGACCGGAGGGTAAAACCTTCGCCGCCACATATTTTATCTAAAAGCGCCATCGTTACCATCATTAAAAGCGAAACGGGAGCCATAATCGCTAAATTGGAAATCGCTGTGGCAGCGATACCCCTTTTCAGTTCACGCACTCCGTCATCGCTCAATCCGAGTAAATTCTTCAGCATGATGCAGCCTCCTGTTCCTGCCCGCTTTTCAGGGCATCATGGTGCACCCCTGCGGTGTTTCCTGCGTTATCCATCTGCCAGCGAATTGACTTCTGATATTCTGTCCACATACGGGCATATTCGCCCTGTCTTGCAGCTAATTCCTCATGTCTGCCGTACTCCGCTATCTGTCCGCCCTTCATCACGATGATTTGGTCTGCATCGGTAATGGTAGAGAGACGGTGCGCAATCATAATTACCGTTTTGTTTTTTGTCAGTTCTTTCAATGCCTGTTGAATCTGTGCTTCATTTTCCGGGTCTGCAAAAGCGGTGGCCTCGTCCAAAACGATGATAGGGGCATCCTTCAATATTGCTCTCGCAATAGCGAGCCGCTGTATTTCGCCACCGGAAAGATATACACCTTTTCCTCCAATCATCGTATGGATTCCATCGGGGAGTTTTTCGAGAATATCATCACATCCAGCTAAATGCAGAGCGTTCAAAATATCCTCTGCGGCTGCGTTCTTTTTCCCGCCCCGGACATTTTCTTCAATGCTTGCTTTCAGCAGCTTTGGATTTTGAAATACAAAGGCAACTCTTTCCATCAACGCCTTCCTGTTCATGGAAGAAAGTGCTACGCCTCCGATGGAAATGCACCCCTCCTGAATATCATAAAATCGTGGAATTAAAGAGCCTATGGTACTTTTGCCTGAGCCGGAATGTCCCACCAAAGCAGTCACGGTTCCGCCTTTCGCAAGGAAGCTGACATCGGAAATGGCAGGGCCCTCGCCTGTAGGATAAGTGAAGGTCACATGGTCGAATCTTACATCATTACACTGCGGCAGTTTGAACTCTCTTGGCTCTGCCTGCTCCCTTGTCAGCAGGATTTCATCAATGCGCCGCATGGATTCCACAGCCTGCATCTTGTAGTTGGTCATATACATCAATTTGTTCAGCATAGCTGCACAGGCAGGTGCAAAAATCAAATAGAATAAAAAGTTTTGTGCAAATGTTTCCAAATCTGCCGCGGCTGCCATACCAATCAAGGCTGCCGGGATCAAGGCAAGAAACGAGGAGTTTACCACAGTATTAAACGCCACATACCCCGGCTTGCAGGCCATCGTATAGGCTAAGGCGTCATCCCGGTAGGCATGGATGGCTTCTTTGAAACGGCGCAGCGAATGAACGGACTGACCAAAGATTTTAATGACGGAAATTCCTCTGACGTACTCCACCGCTTCATGGCTCATGTCCTCTTGCGCATCCTGATAGCGTTTCATAAAATTCATGGTTTCTTCACCCATCATAGACATTTGAAACGCAAAACCGATCATCATAAGCACCAGCACAGGAAGTCCAATCCGCCAGTCAACCGCAAGCATGAGAAGCGCCGCAGCAACCATAGACACCTGTGCCCCTACGAGGTCAGGAAGCTGATGTGCCAGATAGCTTTCTGCCTGTTTACTGTTTTCATCTATGATTTTCCGCAGTTTTCCGCTACTGTTTTCTTCAAAATATCCCAGAGGCAGCCTTGACAGATGTTCCAATACTGCCATTTTCAAATTCTGTTCCGTATGAAAAGCAGCTTTGTGAGACAAAAGCAGGGCAATAAAATTGACAATCAAGCCTGCCAGTTCAAACCCAAGCGCCCAAAGCCCCCAATACGCCAACGCAGACGCATCTATGCTGCCGCCAAGCAGGAAATCCAAAAGCTCCCTTGCGGCAAAATAAACACAAAGGAACGGCGCTAACAGCAATAGTGCACTCGCTCCGGCAAGAAGCTGGGAGAGAAAGAGCATGGGACCAAATGGAGCCGTAAATTCCAACAATCTTGGAATACCGGTTTTTTGCGGTTTTCTTATCTGTGCATCTTCTCTAAATACTTTCCACATATAGATGTTCCCCCTTTCATCTAATGGCAGGAGCTTTTTTACTTCTCCTGCATGAATATGTAAAATATGTGTGGCACAGCGGGCAATCAGCTCCGGGTCATGGGATACGATAAGGGAGCATACGGCATTCTCGTTCGCTTTTCGTATGATTTCTACGGTGCGAAGCAGATTGTCCCCATCCTGTCCGCTGGTTGGCTCATCATACAGCATGACCGGACGTCGGTTACAGATCGCTGTTGCAAGAGAAAGCCGCTGCTGCTGTCCGCCGGAAAGAGAACCGGGGTGTCTGTTTTCCAATCCCGCCAACCCTAACTCACGGAGTACCGCCTGTGCCTGTTCCTCTGTTAAAGAAGGATTGTTTAGCGTAAGCTCACCCATTACACTGTCGCTAAAAAGCTGGTGTCCTGCCTCCTGCATGACAAGGAAAGCTGTTTCCGGCAGTCTTTTGTTCGGAACTGTTTTTCCTTCTATCATAATCGTTCCGTTATGCCTGAGAAGCCCCGCAAGGCATAAACTCAGCGTGGACTTACCTGCACCGTTCTCGCCAATGACCGCAACAATCGCTCCTTTTGGAATTGCCAGGTGGCGAATATCCAATACCTGGCGCTGCCCACGGTTAAAGGTCAGACCGTGGATTTCGATTGCCGGTTCCTGATTCAAATTTCGATTCGCGGTTTCGGGCATGATATGAAGCTGCTGCGGATTGACTGCACGAAGCCCCAAAGCAGTCCTTTCCTGCTGTGTCAGTGCGTTTATTTCTTTCGGCTCGTATTCCCTGATAATCCGTCCGTTATCCATTAAAATATATCGGTCAGTCATTCCGCTAAGATACCATAGGCGATGTTCGGACATTAAAATTGTCTTTCCGTCCTCTTTCATGGTGCGAATCAGCTTTTGCAGCTTTTGTATGCTTTCCATGTCCAGATTGGACGAAGGCTCATCCAATACCACCACCTCTGGCAAGGACGCATAGACAGAGCCACAGGCAATCTGCTGTTTTTCCCCGCCGGACAGTTCAAAAATGTCCCGTTCCAGCAGTTCCTCCAAATGCAGATGATAAGCGACTTCCTCAAGCCGCTTTTTCATTTTCTCCCTTGGCATATTTTGATTTTCCAGATTAAATGCCATTTCCCCTGTGGTATCCATGTGAAAAAACTGAGTCCGTGGATTTTGAAAAACACTTCCCACAAATCTTGAGATTTTCGGCAGATCAGACGAGGGGATGTCCATGCCATGTACGCTTACAGCTCCCTGTAGGTTTCCAGCGTAAAAATGTGGTGCAAGCCCATTGACAAGACGCAGCATTGTGGTTTTTCCACAGCCGCTTTTTCCGCACAGGACAATACATTCGCCCTTTTTGATGTGCAGATTCACATCTTTTAATACTACAGCGGAAGCAGGCGTTTCCATACCCGTCTGATAGGAAAATGATACATTTTCAAATGTTACCATAAAAATCCTCCCCTCTCACCAAAGCAGATTCCATACAAGGACAATGACGGAAACTGCAACAAATATCCAATCCAGCGCCTTCATCTTCACTTCAAGGAAACTGCTTCGGGGATGGTCTTTATCAAATCCACGAGCCATAACTGCTGCGGACATTTCATCCACAATCGCCGAACTTTGCAAAAGAAACGGCACTAACATATTTTCCAGCATATACAGAGGGCGGCGCAGTACATTTTTTATGGACAGAGCCATTCCACGCAGACGCATTGCCTGTGTGATGACCTGCCATTCCTCTGTCAGCGTGGGCACAAAACGAAACATGACCGCTATGGGAATAATGACCACATTTGGCAGGTGCATCGCCATAAACGCGCTGATATATTGTCCCACGGTTGAGGTTTTCGTGACAATATAAAAGGCGCCAAACAGAGGAAGCAAAAACCGAAGCACATGGCACAACAACAGGGCTACATATTGGGGCGGGCCGGACAATCTTCCCACCACAAACAAGTCACATAAGAACATAACTGCAAATGTAATGGAAACATTCAACGCCCACCGCCACTTTTTACAAATCAGCATTGTAATACCGCAAAACAGAAGCAGGGCAATCTCCTGAATATACGTCATACCTGAAAAAGTCGAGAAGCAAGCAGCGACAAATACCGCCAGCTTGCTTCTCGGATCTAACACAGTTCTTGAATTTTTCTGCGTCATTACGCAACAATACCGGCTTTCACAAAATGCTTGCTCAGAATACGCTTACCGAACAGACCGCCCAGAAGTCCGCCCAACAGAGCCAGTGCAATGAATACTACAATAATCCAATTCGGAGTCAGAGAATCGAGTGTAGCAGCATACTCAGCCCCATAATATGTAGTGCAGATGGAAAGAAACGCATCTTTCGCAATCAAAATTGCAAAGAACGGGCCCATCGAGGTCAGGTTAAACACACAGTAGCTTGCGATAAGAGCTTTGGCAGAATTGCGGCGTTTTCCGGCTACGATAAGTTCTGCAATCACGCCCCATACGATAGCGGCAATCAGCGGATAAAATGTAGCCATAGAGGTAATCAGTCCTACAAGCACAGCGAGAATAAAAATAGAGCCGGTGCGGGGGACTTTCAATGCATACAGCATATACACCGAGCCTAATATAATGCCGGCAATCAGCGGTGTTGCCAGATAGAGTATTGGAACGATAGGCAGTATCATTGACGATAATACAGTGAGCAGGACAAGGTAGATTGCTCCGAATGCACCTGCGGAAATTAAGTCTTTTGTAGTAAGTTTTATTTTCATAACGACACCTTCGCTTTCTTGAAAATGGCAGGAGATTCCAAGCCATTTCATTTTTATGTAGTATGCAGTATGCAGTTAGCATCTCCTAACCACAACACATTTTAAACGAGATACGACTGCTTCATCTACCCCGAACAGTCGCAGCAATACAAAAATAATCCAAAAGGTCAAAGAAAATGGAGTGCCATACATGACACTCCAATCTATTGTTCTTCATTCTGTTTTCGATATTCCAAAGGTCTCTTTCCCATGACGGAGAAAAACGCCTCTGTAAACTTACTTGGATTCTGATACCCCATTGCCGCCGCAATTTCGATTACACGCTGCTTTGTTTCCAACAGCAATTTTGCAGCTATGTGCATCTTATATCTTTTCAAATAGACATAAGGGGTTTCGCCATAAACCTGTTTGAAGCTGGTTTTCAGTTGCGTCAGGCTGATTTCATGCTCTGCCGCCAGCTCCTTGAGGCTGACAGAATGTTCCAAATCTTCAATCAGATGGTTCCTGACATGTTTAATTTTTTCAGTCAATGGTTTCGCCATATATTCGTGATTTTCTTCCAGAACAGTCTGCCTGGCCTGGAAATGATACAGCAGCTCCAATATTTTCAGGCGCAAATATGGCAACTCCGGTTGAGTAAGGCTGCGATACAATTCTCTGTATATATGTTCCACATTCTCATTACGTCGAAACACCATACAACGAGTATCCAGGGAATATTTTCTGGTCAAAATATCTGTATCTATGCCGAAGCTGTTCAATTCCGGTACTGTTTTGCATAGCCGTGGATAAAGAATTATGGTGGAACCGGAGTAATAATTCAAAGGGAAGGATGAGGCAATGGGAGAATGTAAAACATTATTGATTGCAATATCGCCTTCACCCATATACGCACAGTTTCTGTTGTCAAAAACACATTCAAACCGCCCTTTGAAGCAATGGTTTATGCTGATGACATCCTGCTCCATACCATCCTGATAACAGGTTTCACTTTCAAAAGTTGTTATCATCAGTTGAACACCGGGAAACACATCATACAAATGAATATCCGCCCTTCCGTTCTTCATAGGATAAATGATGTCCGTAATGAAGGCTTCCTCTCGCCTTATTATTTCCTTATCTATCAAATATTTTAATTCCTGCATTGTGCTCTCCTTGTTTTGAGAGATTGTGTTCTTAATTCTTGGGTTAGATATAACTAATCTCCTGACAATTATTATAGTGCCTTTTGCGGGCAAATTCGATACCGCACAAGCATTTTAAGAAAGCAAAGTTACTATAGAGTCAAAATAATACTATAACTCTTTTATGAAAAAGAAGTGAACAAAAAAAGCAGAGCCAAAGCCCTGCTTTTTCTTCTTACTGCTGAATTCCAAAACGCTTATTGAACTTATCAATTCTACCCTTAGCAGCTGCTGCCTTCTGGTTTCCTGTGTAGAACGGATGACACTTGGAACAGATTTCCACGTGAATT
>ERZ773196.339-NODE-339-length-29855-cov-5.172785_pt1 | contig 29855 bp, 37 predicted proteins | sample MGYA00581009_ERZ773196 | MGnify/ENA primary metagenome ERZ773196 (study PRJEB29015, sample SAMEA2738162) | human oral metagenome | biome: human oral; feature: human-associated habitat; material: saliva | place: China | collected 2243 ... | reverse complement strand
CATATTCTACTCTACTCTCCATACCTGTAAGAGTTCGTACAATAAATTGAATACCACCTATTGTCCCGCGTCTTTTTACAAACTCACCAATATTAGCAAGAAAAACGCGGTTATAATATATACCAATATCTTGAAAGTATTCTAACCCCCAACACTTATATAAGAGTGGAAGTAACTCTTCAGGACATTTTAAAGGGTCTACTAACTCTTTTATTCCCCGCGATTTATCTAACAGATATTCAGAACCTGAGTATAAAGAAGCTTGCAAGTATTTATATAAATCTTGATGTTTTGTGTACTGCTTATCATACTCCGAGTATACATTAGGTAAATGATTATAGTAAATGAAGTCTACTATATCACTACCACCTATAATCTTAGGCATTATCTTTACCCCCTGTTACATTTAATGTAATAGAATTGAAAGTAACAACCTGACTATCAGTAGATTTAATCACTAAATCTGAAGGAGAAGTAACGCGGAAGGAATAAACCCCTTCAATATTATCAAATACTTCTTTTTCTAATCTAGTAATAGATACATGTTCCCCAATAGAAAATCTGCCTACAGAGAAATAATTTTTTACATACTCTTCTACTGCTTTTTTAATAGTAGATTTTAAGTAGTTATCGCCTACAACTAATGAAGCAGTTAATGTAATAGGCTTTAATTCCATAGGGAATAACTCAATATTTTTCATTCCCACCAATTTTCTAACTTCTAATTCTTTAAGCATTTCTACTTTTTCAGGTTCGGTAATAGTATGTCCATCTTTCATCATTAAATAGATTTTCAAACTATCAAAATCTTCAGGGTTTCTAACTGTCTTTGTATAAAGAACAGTATTAAATTCCTCTTTAATAACAGAATCAAAATCTTTCAATGTCAAAGCACCCCAACGTGTAAGTTGATAAGCAGGAGCATTAACCCTAATCTCTTCTAGCGATTCTTTTTCAGAACCTTTAATGAAAGGCTCATCAGGGTTAAACGTGGAAGAAATTTGCGGTAGATTTGAGGATACAACTGTTATCGTATTAGCACGAACATTACCTACAACTCCTCCGCCATACATGTAATTACAACGAATACCATTAGCATATTGAGGTGGAATTGCCCCTAAATTCCCGTCACCAAATTTTACCTGCACAATATCGCTATCAAGTGCATAAGGTTGGTAATGCTTAGAAGCATAATTAGAATCAATGAAATTCTTAGCAGGTTCCCAAGGTATCCACTCACTTGACGCGTCATATTTTACTTCAAGTTTGATAGAGGATAAATCTACAGGGTAATAAGATAAGTTAAAAATTTGATTCTTTTTGCCATTTGATGTACCTAACACTTCATTACTTATCTGCTGACCTTGTTTACATTTTACTGTATATAGGTATTTATCTCCCGATTTTTCATCGCCTTTTTTATTCGCGGGAATAATGAGGTCTTCCATAGTTGTGAAATAAACAGGTTGAGAAAGTTGAGTAGCAGGGGTACTAACCACAGTACCTTTCGGAATTAAAAAATCGATAGGTTGAGTATTTTGTAATACAAATACTTGATATACCTGACTAGGAGAAGTAGACTTTGGAATATAGCCAAACATATTACACCACAATAGCGCGTTTTTTCTTTGTTTAGCAGTAGCTAATAAAGCTTCATTAGCTTCTCTATCTACATAATAAGATAATACATCAAGCGCTCGTGCTAACCCTTCAATAATAACAATACCCGCGTCATTTTGTGAGGTATCAGTATAAGTAGGTAGCACCGATTGTAAATGATGTATCATATCGGTTCTAAAACTTTCATAATCGCGGGAAGAATAATCTATCCCAACAGTAGTTCGTCTATTTAATATCATTGATTAACCCCACTTCTAATGTTACAACATGTTTTTTCTTTGTAGCATTAACACTAAAGCCAATAATACCTAATAGAACATTATCATCATTAATAATTTCTACATCTTCAACTGTAATTAAAGGAACGTTTCTTTTTAAACAATCTTTAATGTAATATTTAGCGATAACGGCTGTACTAGGGTTATTAGCTTCCCATGTTAAACTATCTACTTCAGAATAAATATGATATTCCATTCCCCGCTCATATTTAGGAGTTTTTAATACTTGTTGCATTTGCTCTACAATATGAGTTATCTCTGTATCATCAGCAACGCTCATAGTAGCACCACCTTGAACAGAAACGCGGAATGGAAAGGAAATACCTCTAACAATTTCATTCATAGAGTTTAACCCCCAACAAAAACATTAGGACTGCCACTAACATGGTGACCTGATTTGCCACATACAACACACGTTGTAGTATCTCCAATTCTAGTAGCGGGCTTCCCATTTACAAAAACAGAAGAACTACCTGAAGAAGATTTAAACGTGCCACCATGAGGACAATTACAAGGACCACTATCTGTTAGTCTATGCAACCCTAAATTATTAACAAAAACATTCGGCGAAGTAGATGAGTTAGTTCCCCCTCTGCTATGAGGACAATCAGGAAGACCTAAATCACATACCCCAACTTCATTATCATTCAAACGAGTAACTGCTGGCATATAGCACCTCTCTATTCATTCAAATCAATTCTATCAGCAAGCATTTTTATATTATTCGGTGTTAAAGTGATTTTAGAGTTTCCTACCTGAATATATAATTTTTTCGGGGCAAGAATCATCATTTCATCACCCCTCATAGCAATACTACAATTATCCCAATTTATAATTCTAACATTGGTATCGTAATCAAAAGCCTTTAAAGGAGTATTAAATTGCGCCCAAAAATTTCCTACATATAGAGGTCGCTTAATATCTCCCTCTTCAAATTCTATGTAAACAGTTTCATTTAACTTTGGTAACGCTAAATCTCCATGTGCATTATAGGCTACAGGTACTACAGGTTCACACCAATCACTTAACCCGTCCCCGAAAATTTTAGGACATTGGACTTTAATTCTACCCTTTTGCATAGGGTCTTTTACATCGCGTACATATGCAATATACTTCCCGAATTTTTCATTAGCCACTAAATTTACCTCCGCCAACATATGTTACTTCACCACTATCAGAACTATCAGAACTACCAGAACTAGAAGAAGAACTAGCAGAAGAAGAATCGGTGGAAGTATAAGTACTACCGCTACTATTAGTAGAAGTAGAACCTACTTTAGATTTGCCTGTTGATTCTTTAGTCACTTTTACCCCGTCTTCATGGTAATCATCTACATAGGCTTTTAAATTTTCCCCGAATCTAGTTTTGACTACACTAAAAGACAACTCCATTACTGACCCGCCACTTATTTTTATCTGCTTTTTCTTTACAAAATAATGCCCCGAAAGATATTTGCCAAACCCCATTAAACGTACAGTAGAAGCTAACCCAACATTCATCGTATGGTTATAAGGTCTAACTTTTAAATCTCCTTCTAGGTTTCTAAATTCTACTTTCTTTTTCTCTTTACTAGCTTTTGCCCCGCTATTTGTTTTACCACTATCGGTACTATCAGGTGATAAATCTATGGCTCTACCATTCTTAACACCTTTCCCGTCATTTGATGTTTTAACTTCAGTATCAGGCTTTTTATTGTCTTTATACTGACTTCCTTTTTCTTTTGCTTTTTGAACTAACTCTTGTGTTTTCTCTTCATAAGAATGTTCTTTATAGTCCATTACTTCTAACTCCTGCTAAATGTGCCATTTCCTGTGTAAACTACTTCGCCTTCATCACTACTATTACTACTATCTGTTGTAGTTGTAGTTTCCTCTGCACTAGCGCTATCTTCAGTACTAGCACTACTTGTAATAGTAGCTGATTCAGTACCCTTAGTAGCTTTATTTACATTACTAGATGAAGTCTTTGTTTGCCGATTTTCTTTGTTTAACTTTGGTGAAAATGAAATAATATCATAAGGAGTTTCACCATATTCTAATTGTACCGCATTTTCTTTATCAATAAAACCTTCAGTCACATAATACATAGTAGACTTCCCGTCTTTTTCTGTTACTAAGTTGGCTACAAATAAATCTAATTCATCTCCCGCCAATTCTTTTAGAAAATCTAAGTCCGTTTTATTGTTTTGTGTAATAGAAGATTGAACAGGGAATGGGTATTCAGGCTCTACATATACTTTCCACCCATACTCTTTACAAATTTCTTGTACAACTTGTGCTGATGTCTTATTAGACCAGCTACGTTTTTTCTTCTCCCGATTTGCTCTATGGGTTTCGTCCATACAATGTAATACCATTTTCGGGCAAAAATTTTCGGTGAAATCAATATCAATAGCAGAAATAAACCCGCTGAAGTAATAGGGACATTCCAAAGTATCAACTAAAATAACACTACAAACAATAGGCGCTTCTTTAACAATAATATCATCTTCAATGTAAATACCTTGAACATCTTCTATTGTTATTGTCATAGCGTCAGGAACACCTACTTCTAAATCAATAGAAATATCACTCACTTGTGATAACATATTCCCGTCCATTTGTTTATTGTTGATAGTAATACCGTACATCACTCTGATAATATCTTTAGGCTCTTTATATTTCTCCGCCAAAGTTTTTATCATTGTTTGTTGGTCTTTTAAAGCTTGCTTGTCTTTTCTAAAAGGCGCACCAAATTGGTCTTTAATATTTTGTGCTTGTTGCTTAAACCCATTAATCTGCCCATTTAACATAGTTAAATAGGCTTTAGATTTTTTGTACGCGTCTTTTTTTAGATTTTCTTTTGCTTTATTGATACTACCCATATTAAGGAAGTTGCTCATCGACTTAATACCTCACGTTTAGTTGGAATAGCAATTACATTCCCATACTCAATTTCAATCTCTGATGTATAAACAGGGTTAGCGTCTAGTATAGCCCACCAAAGACTAGCGTCACCATAATACTTATAAGCTAACCCGTCTAAAGTATCTCCCTCTTTAAACGTGTAATATTCTTGTACAGTTTCAGGCGAAAAATCTTCGCGCTGAGAAAGATAAGGAGTACCTCTATCTGTATATAGAATGTCACAATCTTTATATCTTGAATTAGTATAAATCATACACTCACCCCACCCACTTTTGTCATACCTAAAGTAAATCTAGCTTGTGTAGGGTTCATATATTTATCCCACATTTCGACTTTCATTTCATAAGAAGTTACTACTACTTTAAAAGCGTCACTACCTAATACATACAATGCTTCATTAGGCTTTTTAAAAGCATAGGAATTATCTTCAGCGGGTAATAACGTTTTAATAAACTCATCATATGATTTTATTTTACCTGTACTAGGGTTATCATACATAAACAATTCAATAGAGAATGTTTTCTCCCCGCCATTTGTAAAATAAAAAGTCGGGTATTGCATACCAGGGGCTTTAATACTCCCATACTCAACACTACGGGAATAACTAATACTCTCAGGGTTATATTGAAAGTATTTTGTTGTGCTAGTTTCAAGATTGGTTAAAGAGCCTTTTATTAAAGCGCCTGTACCCTTATGGTGTAAGAACACCCCATTGAGTACATTTTTAACACTTAAAATACTTAATTGATTTTTCAGGCTATGAACAGAGGACTTAATATTGCCTACATTTACCATAGCACTCTGAACACTATTTAAAAAGTTAAACATATTCTACCTCTTCATCATCGCGCGAATTTCTGTTTCTCTTTGTGTTTGTGCAATTACTTCCCTAGCAATAGCATAAGGGTCTTGATTTGGAGTAGCATACACAACAATAGAACCTTCATTGAAGATAACTCTATTATCGCTACTATCAATGTTAGTATTATCTGCACCTTGATTTTGATTAGCAAAAGACTTAGCCATGCTAGTTAAACCACTATTTAAAGAAGCAGTAGTTTTATTATAATTAATGGAACTCTTTGTATCTGTTTCACTCCCTATTAACCCTAACATTCTCCCCGCGGTTTGCCATAAGCCAACTGCATTTTTAGAGTTATCAATAGGAACGATAACTTCAGGATAACCCGCTTCGCCGACTAAAGCAGGAGTAGGTCTAGTTACAATACCGCCATTAGCAAATGGTACTTGCCAACCTGAAGCTTCTTGTGCAGAAGAATCACCTGTTTTAATAAAGTTTACTACTGCGTCTATCGGGTGAGATAATGTTTCTTTAATATTATTCCAAACTTCAGATACATAATCATAAATATTTGACATGGTATTTGTTACAGAAGAATATAAATTATCAAATGTAGCTATAGCACTATCAATAGCACTTGAAATAAAGTCTACGATAGCGTCCCAAACACTCTGACATAAAGCACAGATAGCATTAAAGCCTGCTCCTACCCATTCACAGAAGTTAGTAAAGCCTTCTAAAATAGCTTGCCATACTCCCTCAAAAAATACACAAATTTCGTCCCAATAATTGTATATTAGGGCTACTAAGCCAACTATTAACGCAATTACTACACCTACTACCCAAACAGGAACACCTACTACCGCCGCTATTGCACTAGCTACAACTAATGCGATTCGTGCTACCCAAGCTAATGTACTGCCAAGAAAACTAAACACAGGACCTAAGAAACGAATAACTGCAAATAAAACGCGGAAGACAGGAGCAAGGAATTTAACTACCCCATATAATACTCTAAATGCAGTAGCTACACCTAGGATAATAGCTCCCATTTCTCCCCAAGATTGTGCTTGCTCATTAGAAATATTCCCTAAGCCATGAGTATTAGCTTGCTCATTTTGATTAGAATCAGCATTTTCTGTTTTTCTATCAGCACTACCTAAGCCTAGCATTTCTTTGAAATTAACATATTTTTGATTTAACTGTTCAAAATAATCTAAGCCTTTTTTAATTCCGTCAACTAAGCCTTTACCAAATTCTTGTACTACACGGCTAACTTCAGCCCATGTAGCTAAGAAGTCTAACATACCATATTGTTGTGCTAAGTTAAAATTCTTTTTAGATAATTTCCCGTCTAAGAAATCTACTAAAATATTAAAAATATCTACAATTTTAGTTATAACATTGGTAACTAAATCTCTAACACCTAAGAAATTAGTTCGCCAAGCTAAATAAAATAAACCCGCAATAGCAATAAAAGGTAACATACTTGCTACTGTAGCTAATGCACTTCTAGCAACTGCCATGAAGCCAATTCTCATAGCCGTCAATAATTTTGTAGTACCTAATGCAGACATCATAAAAGCGGAATAAGCTGTTTTTAATTTAAGGAATACCCCGTACAATAATGTGGCACTCCCAACTACTGTTAAAAGTGTACCTAAAGCAGATACAACTTTCATTATCCCGCCAACTAATTCAGGATATTCTCTTGATAAATCTCTATAAGTGGCAACTAAAGAGGTTAAGCCTTTAACTAATAAACCAACAGGAGCAAGTACAACACTAATACCTTCAGCAATAGGCATAGCCATATTTTTCATGTCTTCATTTGATAAGTCATTAATTACATCGAAAAATTCTTTCAGGATACTTTTTGCGTTTTCAAATACACCTTCATTAGCTATATTTGTTTTAAAAGCTTCCCAAGAATCTTCTAAGTTACTCATCATTTGTTGCCAAGAACCATTCATCTTTTCAGTAAAGCCTGATACTCCCAAGCCATTTACTGCAATAGCGATTTTTTCGCCAATATCTTTACCTTGCTTCATTCTAGCAATTACATCATTAGGCAAGTCAAAAATTTGTTGGATAGATTGATAGTTGCCACCTGCTAAGTTACGCAAGGCACTTTGAATACGGAATACAGGTACATCAGGTCTAGCGGCCGAAAAGTCGGTGATAAACTTCAATAATTGTTGTGAACCACCATTAGCAGTTTGATACATTTTTGCTACATCAGCACCTATTGGTTTTAATGTTTGCATCATACCAATTACATCTGCTAAAGCCATAGGTGATTCCGCCGCGAATTTTTGCGCCCATAAATATGCTTCTTTACCTTTTTCAGCAGAGCCATACAAAGTAGATAACATATTCATTTGATTTTCTAAAGTTGCTCCCGCTTCAATAGAAGATTTAGCCATTCCAATAAACGGGGCGGAGAGAGAAGCACCTATAGCTGTAGTTGCTCCCCCTATCCCCATTAAAAGAGTAGGGAGATTTGACAGTTGCCCTGCTAAACCTCCCAAAGAACTTCCCGCTTTAGTGAACTCGTCTTGTAGTTTTTCTAGGCTACCCATAATGTTATTCATAGCGCCTGTTGCATTATCAGTCAAACTAAGTACAACACCTAACCCGAAATTTTCCACAAATTCACCTCAACTTTCTATTTAATTATCAAACCCACTAGGGGCTGTTTTTCTCATAGACAATGCTTCTTGGTGACTTTGTGCAATCACAAGATTTTTATACATCGCCCGTTTTTTTATTCCCATGTTCATGATTTTATCTTCATGCCAATGGTAGGTATAAGCTAGAATATGCACGTCCCCGTACAAGCTAATTAATGAGGTTTCATTAATTAGCATGTTTTTAGGGAACGTGTCTATTGAAAACTTAGGGAACTATCCTCAAATTTTGTATTAAAGTCTGCCCCGCATTTTTCACAATACACTTCCGTATGATAATCAAGACCAAAGTCATTCATAGATTTATTTAAGTCTGTCAAAATATTTCTATCATGTACACTCATATTTCTAATCATGTCTTCAGTAACAACTTTCAACCCGTCAAATGTGCATAATCTAGTCAACATTAAGGTTTTTGCTTTACCCATATTTTGTTTATAAAGAGGTAACAATACTTCTCTATCTGTATTAGTAGGTAAACGCATTTCCCCCTTATTATATGTATTACCTTTTTTATCAATAATACCTGTACGGAGAGTAAATGGAGAAGTGTGACTATCATCGCCACCATAAGGCTTAATGTCTAGTTCACTTAAAGGTACAATCGTTTTAATTCCCGCTCCACATTCAGGGCAAGTAGAAGTTAAAACAATATCATTACCAAAGGATAATCGTCTAATCATTAATAAAGCGTAATCAGCGTCAGGTACATTTAACCCGCGGATAATATCCCGCCATTTATCTGCACCTACTGACTGAGGTGTCATATTACCAATACGGACAATACAACGTTCTAATAGTTTATTAATTGAACGTGCTTCATTCATGTTCTTTCGAGTGTTTATTTGAAGACTTTCTTCATCGGCACCCGTCATTTCACGAATTTCAAAATCTTTTACTACTTCATCAGAATCAGGTACTTTTACTCCCGCGAAAAATCGGTATTCAGTTTCATACCCTTCGTCTGCATTTACATTATCTAGCACATCACTTACAACTGTTTCTTCGTCCTGCATATTTAGCACTTTATCTTCTGCCATTTGTTTTTCTCCTTGTTTAGTACATATTAATCAATAAGGTATTCATATTGAATTGTCATTTTTTCGATAGCTACATCATTAGAGGAAGCGTCTAAATCAGAGCCTTCCCATTTAGAAATCCATGCTTCAGCTAATTTGTAGGTACGTTTTGTTTCACCGAATTTATTTTTAACTTCGATAATAATTGTTTGACGCATGTTAGGGTTATTAAGAGATTGACGGAACACCATTTCCATATCTCTATCTGCAAAAGAGCCACGCTCAGCAGTAATTTCGCCAAACTTAGCTTTACCACCCAATTTGTGAGTGTATTCATAACCACCTTCGTTGTATTCAGTAACACCTGTTTCTTCAGACAAGCCACTAATTTTAATAAAGCCCGCACCACTAGGCATACCCGCAACTGTCATTACAAATTTATATTTTTGTAAAGGGTCATCGTACACAGAGCGACTTGCAGATACCTTTAAAGCTAACATGTCTTGTAATTTTTTAAGCATAGTTACTTATTTCCTTTCTCTTATTTATCAGTTGGAATACGATTTTCTAAGCGAATTACGATAAATTCCGCAGGAGAAGCATAAGCGTATTTGATTTCTGTAATGCAGATACCTCTACGCGTTACATCTTCTGTATTTAATTCCGCGTCACATTTTACACGATACGCGTCTTTTGCAGTTTCGCCTTTTAAACCGTCCATTCTCCAAACGAAGTCTAAGAAAGATTCACAAGATACTGTAATTTTCTTCCACAATTCTTCTTTGTTAGGTTCAAACACTAAAGGTTCAATACCTTCATTTAAAGATTTACGCAAGAAAATGTCCATCATATTAGCAGATACATACTTAAAGTTAGAATCTTGATTCAAGGTTCTAGCGCCCCAAATAATGTTACCATAGTTAGGTTTATTCACTAAAGAAATAACACTTGCAGGGTTCAATAAATCTGTATCAGATTTGATAGGGGAGTAATCTAAGGAGATAGCACCTTGAATTACAAAAGAAGTACCCGCAGGGTCACGCCAAGGGCCTACTTCAGTTTGTACATGTGCAAGTTGACCACAATAAGCACCACTAGAAGGAATACAACGTAATTTACCATTAACTGTAGACAATGGGTCAGTTACATTGTGCCAAGAAGATAACAATACACATCGACCTTGCAATTTTTTGCGGAGTTGAATGAGTTTATCTGTATCATATCCACGAGGAGCGTCAAGAACTCCAATCTTCAATAAATCTTTAGAAAGATAAGCTGTAATGTTTTTTAACATAGCTTCAGAAGTAACACCAGGAACTGCAAAAATTGTAATATCGTCTGTTTGGTCTACTTTTTCAAATGCTTTAACATAATCAGCGTCTACAGGGTCATTACCCTTTGCCCCGCCCGTTAAAGTTACTTCAGCTTGTACTGCAATAGTACCACTCAATACTTGAATGATTTTAGAGTAGGTATTGATATAATCTAAGAAATAATTTTCATCTGTTTCAGTAGCACCTAATGCTTGAAAATATTCTTCATCTTTCCCGCAAGAAATTTTTACATCAAATTTTGTAGAATCAAATGTATTAGCAGTTACTGTTACTTTAATTTGATTACCCCAATCGCCTTCAGAAGTAGCGGTTACTTTCATAGCCCCTACATCGCCTTTAGCTTTTGTAGCACCTTCTCCAACAACACGAAGGAAGCGGAGTTGAGAGCCACCATTCAAGAAGTAAGAGTATACTGCATAAGCTAAATCACTATCTTTCATGAAAGGAGATTTTTGACCTAAGGATACTGCTTTTTGAAAAGCGTTCCAAGAAGTAAATAATTCAGGGCGGTCAGTTTTACCAACTAAAGATTCGCCTACAAAGCAAGTAACGGAAGTACTTGCAGAAGGGATAGTAAGTAAAGAACTAACATTTTCAAAATAAACACCAGGAGTTGTATTATATGTAGGCATTATTTATCTCCTTCCTTAACATCAACTTTTTTCGCGCTTTTTGCGCTTTCTTTAACTTCTTCAATCATAATCAAACCAATCTTTTCAGCAGATTCCATAGAAGATGTAACTGTATCTGTTTCTACTTCTACAGTACTACGGGAATTTACACGAACTGTAAATACTTCCCCGCTTTTATTTACTGCGTCTAAGAAGTGACGTTGACCGACTAAATCAGTAATTTGTAATTTAATCATCATTTACCGCCTTATCTATAAAAATATGTGGTTGTATAACAAACTCTTTAGCCATAGGGTCAGTACTTTGTACATGTTCATTAATTCGACCATAAGCGCTAAATACATAAATGGAACGGAAGATTCTTGTACTTCCGTCTACTTCATCTTGTCTTTTGTCTTCTAGTTTAAAATTAACTAACACATTTTCATCTTCCCCGTCATTATTTTTAACAGGGATAACTAAGTTACGTTGTCTATAACTAAGGAATTTTATTACCATAAAATCAAGGTCATTCTGTGATTTAGTACGGAACTCCATTTGAATTTCTAAAGTATAGGGAAGTCCTATCTTTTCAGTAGTAACAGTTACATTTTCTTCACTGTGTTCAACAATCAAATCTGAATGTACCTGTTGTCGAACTACATCAAGTTTACTACTTAATAACTGTACTACTATACTTTTATCAAACTCTACTTTAAAATCTTCATCAGGTTTTCTAACTATTACAGGAATATCTTCCCCGAAAATTTTAGGAACGATAGTTTTAAGACCTTTTATTATGTTTTTATAATATATAGTCCCGTGCTTCATATTCTACCTCTTTGTGAAAAATGCTTTAACTGCTTCAGTAATACCATTCTTAACGCTATTACGTTTTTCTTCCCAACTTGGTCGAATTAAAGGGCGGGCGGGTTGTCTAAGAGTACCATACTCCATGTAAGTCATTACATTGTTTAGAGATTCACCACTTCTAGGTTCTTTCCCGTCTTTTATTTTTACTCCAACAGAATAGGTACTTCCACTACTTATTCTAGTAGCTGTAATACTATTTCGTAAAGTGCCTGAATCAACATATATAGTAGAATTCCCGTGCTTCAATCGAATAGTATTTTTTGATAGTGGCGACCAATTTAAATCTTGTCTGTCTATATGTCCTTGAATTGTTTTCTTAACTGCTTCAGCTTGTTTATCAATTTCAGAAGTTAATTCTTTAACATTTCTCCGACTTAAATTTTTCTTTAGTCTATTCCAATCTCCTGTAAATGTAACACTCATCGTACTATCTCTACTTTCTTAAAACTATCCCAATCTTCAGCTTCAGAACATTTAAAAGAAATAGCACGGGGAACATCCATAACATAAGATGAGTATTCTAAAGAATCAATCTTATAGGCAAACCCATTATTTACAATGATACATTGTGATAATTTTTTAAAATCTTTCGCACTATCATATTCAACTTCATTGAGTTTAAACTCAACAATAGGAACGATAATTGTTACATTATCTTTCCATATATCCTCTTTACTTCCCGCGGTTACATTAACACGCACTTTACCTGTTACGCGAATTTTTTTGTCATAAATCTTGTTAGTAGTTTCTTGATAAATATCATCTACTTCCGTCTTTTCTTCATCTAAAAAGTAAATGATTAAATCATCACTAGCTAATTCACGAAAGATAAAGTCCATATCTCTATGAAATATATCTTTTATGTAGCTACTCACTATAAATCACCTACATTCGCTTCAACTGAAGGAGTTTCAGAAATAGTAAATGTTACTTCATCACTACCATATCTCCCGCTTCTTGTTACTACTACTACAGCACATTGATACTCTCCCACTTTAAGACCTCGTAAAGCACAATCTTTATTCATCTTATCCCCGATTTCTACAATTAACTTCGCTTTGTCATTAATAGTATGAATGAATTTAGTTTCAGGGTCTGTATAAGTATCAATTACTTTCTCCCCGTCAACTTTTTTCATCAAATACACTCTATAACACTTGAAGTCCATAGGGTTAAATCTGTAGGTATTCCAAGAAATAAACGCGGAATTTGTAGAGGTACTATCAACGGATAATAACAAACGAGGGGGAACACTAACCAACGAATTATAATTCGTCATATACCGATTAGATAATGTCACATCTAACGTGGTAAGTGTTCCCCCTGTTTCTGCTAAGTTTCCGTTTGCGTCTGTTCCACCACTATTGCTACTGCCACCTATCAAGTCTTTATTCTTGATATATTTTTCATATTCATCTTGTGCTTGCTCTGCTAACTTATTATAGTGTTCAAAGCGTTGGGAAATAGAGATACTTCCCGCGTCACTTGCTGAAATGTCATAAAACGGCGCGGTAGATACCGCTAGTTTTCTAAGTAGGTCAATTCGGGCTAGTAACAGAACCTCATACATAATAGATTCAGGCATTTTCTCCGCAGTATACTGTGGATAGGTACGCATTAAAACCATGTTTATAAACATTGTGAAATCATCATCTTCTAATAAAAGAAAATCTTCATCTTCAAAACGCTTATAATCTGTAGCGAACATACCTTTAAAATAGTTAAGTACTTCGCTTAAATTTGCGTAAGCCATGTTTGTACCTATTACATTACTTCAAGCAAGTTTGCATTTGCAAGAATTTGTTTTACACTAGCAGGAACATTTGTTTCTTTACCCGCTACTAAGTTATACCATACACCACCAATACAGCAGGAATGGTCTTTTTTAGCTTTCACTTTTACGTTTTTTTCTGCACTCTGAATGGTAATGTCAGAAGATTCAGCGGAAGTATTTTCTTCCGCTTTTTCTTCTTCAGATACCATTACACTTTCTTCAGGAGTTTCAGGAGTTTCAACTTCTTCAGTATTTTCAACTTCAGGAGTTACTACATCTTCAACTACATCAGCATTTTTCTTTGGTCTAGCCATTAGTAATGTACCTCTTTGTTAAATCATTAAAATTAAGCAGTTTCGATTACTACACCGTATTCGTCGTTCAATTTAGCAACACCAAACAAAGAATACCATGCAAGGGAGCGACGGCGACCGAAGTCTTCAACACCATTGTCACGAATTTCAACAGGTAAAGCCATAGCTTGACCATAGTAAGATTGACCGAAGATAACTGCTTTGTAAATATGTGTTTGGTTACCACTTGTACCTTTAACTAAACTTGCGTCATAAGCAGGGTTAGTAGTAGGGCAAGCACCATTACTCATCAAGGAAGTTTCGATGAAAATAGTATCATCAATTCGACCAATTTCGCCTGTGAATAATTGGTCAGGAGCGCCATAATTGGAAGCGTTAATCCATGCGCTATCATCACGAAGACCACGAGATTGGTGAGGGTGAACGAAGCATACCCAATTTGCGCCGTCTACTTTAGGAGCGTTATTGGTAGATAAAATTTCTACTGCGTCTTTAATAGTGGATACTTTCAAAGTATTAGTAGCTGTCAAACCTGCGCGGTTAGCTACTTTATCAGCGTAAACAACGTTTGTACCAGATAAAGCTACATCACGAAGTTCACAATCAAGAACCAACGCATAGTCACGACCCAACAAAGTTGTAACACGAGCCATAGCGTCATCATAGGAAGTGCGAAGCAATTTTTCAGTTACTGCTACAGCATTACCATACTCAGTTACTTTAACTTCTTTCAAAGAACCGCTGATAGCTTGTGTAGTCATATCAACGTTTTCAGTCAACTTGCCACCTTGTTTAAGATTGTTGTAAGTCAACATTTGAATTGTTTCGCCCGCTTCTTTTGTCAAATCGTCTTGAACATCGGCGAATTGATAAAAACGAAGGTTTGGCATAGCTTTAAAAGCTACTTCTTTAGACCATACTTTCAAATTTTGAAGTTCTGTAGCACCTGTAGTAGTTGTTACAGTACCTGAAAAAGTTTGTAAATTAAATGCAAAGTTAGACATTGAGTAAAATTCCTTTCTCAAAACAATTACTTTTTAAATGCTTTCTTGCGCCATTCTGCGTAAGCTTTAGGGTCACGCATAGGGTCAAGACTATTGACAACCTCATCACTCAATAACTCATCATTATTAGAATCATTATTAGGGTTAGGGGCAGGCGCTTTATCTTTTTTACCGCCTTTTTTGTCTTCTTTTTCATCAGCTAAAGTTTCTAATGTTACGGCTTTAATACCCAAATCAGCACGAATTTTATTAGATTCTTCAACTGCTTTTTTAACGCTTTCATCTACCTCTTCTTTAGTAGAACCTGTTACAGTATCTTTCAAATGATTCAAAATCACTTTGTCATATTTAGCTTTTTCAGATTTTACATAGTCTTTGATTTCATATTCCGCTTCAATTTTTTCACGAAGTACTTTTTCATCAACTTTGTTAGATTCCAATTCTTCTTTTTCTTTTTGTACTGTTTTAAGTTCAGATTTCAAAACTTCAATTTTTGATTCTAACTCTTTTACAGTTTCATCATTACCATTTTTAGAATCTTCTTTAATCTTTTCTAAAGCTTTTTCTGCTTCCGCTTTTTCTAACAACAATTTGTTATTATTTTCGGTAAGCATTTTGACCTGAGATTTCAAGCCTTCAATTTCCCCGTAAAGTTTTTGTTTTTCTTCTTTACGCGCTTTTGCGATGAGTTCTTCATAATTAATTGGTGGTTTTGAAGTATCACCATTATCACCCTCATCAGCGAATACTGTTACAGTACCACTAAGCATGTTAAAAATTCGTTCTGCTAATTGTTTTCCGCGAAGTTTGCTCATTCTAATTCTCCTTCAATTAAATTATATTAATTCATTAACATAATACCATTAATTTTTAAGCTATGTAAATATTATTTAGTATTAACTAATTTGTACTCCCTACAGGTCTACCTTTTGTCCCACCAAAGTCATATTCATTTTTAACTTCAGGCAACTTTGTTTCAGGTTCGCCATTAGTAAAACCACTATTAGTAGATACTAAAGGTTTATTTCCATTACTATTCATTTCTCCGCCTTCATTTGCTAATTTAGAGGTAGAAAAATCAGGATACTTTTTATTTTCTTCTTGAATTTCATCAATCACTCTGTCAGCGTTTTCTTCCCCTAACATTTCAAGCGCGCGTTTTCTAGTAGTCAAACCTAGCTTCAATTTGTATTCAATTTGTTGTAATAAAGACATTTCATCTTTAGGTAATGTGTCTTTAGTTTCAACAGTAGTAAAATAATATTCCGCATTTGTTATATTGGAAGGTTTTTCAATTAAACCTTCTTTTGTAGAAATGTAGATAATCATTTTATTCAAATTCTCTAACCCTTTTGAGGTTAAAGGAGTTTTAGTTTTAGTCTTTTCTACTAATGGTAAGTTAGCATATTGAAGGGCAACACCACTCGTATTACTAATATTAGTAGCACCACCTAATAAGCTTTCAGGTAAACCGCCAATTTCAATCATCGCTTGCTTTAATTCTTTGGTGAAATTATTTGACGCGGATAAGTCTGTAGCCATTGTTAAATTTTCTACACTAGCAGTAGTAGGTAAACCACCCCATACTTTATTTGCGCCTTTTTCTAAAGCCCCGATTTTTGCCCCCTTAACAATCGTTACAGGGGAAGCGTGATAATCAATAATTTCAGAAATATCAGAAGCTTTCCGATTGATTTCAATATTGATAGGAATTAAATCTTCAATATCACTCTGACCTACATTACTAGCAGATAAACTCACATTACGGATACAAACAAAAGGAATAATATTGTAAGGGTTTTCATATACTGTTTCTACCCCGTCATCATATACGCGGATAGAATCTTTAGTCCAAATTTGTCGGTAGGTAGCAGGTTTTTCTGAAGTAGTTCCTGTGATAGGGTTCATAACTTGTTTGTTATACAAATAAGTTACCATTACATTTTTTAACACATCGCGTCTATGACTTTCATAAGTAGGGAATACACAACCTGTAGGTTGTAGTAGTAATTGAATTCTCCCATTATCATTTTCTTCATAAGGGTCATTTACTTCATCTGCACTTAAAAAGTCTACTAATACCCATGCTTCTCCCGTCACACTTTTCATCTGACCTAAATCTAACAAAAATTCTCCTCCGCCGTTATTTTCATACACGTTGCGAAGGTAGTTTGTCATATCAAGATTTTCTGTTTTATCAACAATAACCCCTTTAAGTTTTTCATGGGATAAAATACTAACCCCGTTACCTAACTCAAAAGATACAAATCGGTTAATAAATGCTCGAACATAGTTCAAGGTCATTTCTACCCCGTCTGTTTCAGGTAGTTCTTCCCAATGAAAGCCTTCATAAAAATTCCACGCTCTTCTAATACGCTCTCTTCTTAAACTCTGTTCAGCAGATAAACCTAGCATATCTTGCGCGGTTTTTGTATTGATTGCGTCAGAAAATGTCGCTCTTCTTTCATAACCTAACATTAATGTCTTCTCCTTTTAGCTGTAGCACGATTAAATTTCATTTGTGGAGTTTCGTTTCGTCTATTAGGACTACCAAATAGACTTCTACTATCTCTACATTCTATTTCACTAACTTCCCCTTTTTGCATACAGCCCCATACTGCTAAAGCCCAACTATCAGGGTAATCATCATGGGCACCTCTAGTTTCAGGGTGTGATACAAGTAAATTAGTTCCCCGCCAATTTTTTTGTAGGTCGGCTAATTGTTGTACACATTTTTCATATTCAACAGTACCTTTAGCCTTTTCACTTGCGGGAAGTTTCGCTCTTCCACTCGATAATTCTTTATCAAAAGTTTTATAGAGGTCGGACTTAGCACCTACAGTAAACACATAAGGGATAACTTCAGCGGACACATTCGCATTTAACCTATCAGCAAAAGATTTTTCTCTTGTAGCGTCTACCACGATTCTTGCTACTTTAAAATTCCTCAAAAATTCGGTAATGATGTAGTACTGCTCTTCATGGTCAGGAGTTTCTTTAATTTCTAAAAAACATTTAACATAAGTATTGAACGCGTCAAATGTGTATTCATGACCTTCATCTTCGTCATAACGTGTTTCAGATATTACAGGCATATCCCAATCTACTTCAACTACAGTAACAACAGTACTATCTCCCCCTGTTCCTCCGCCAATATCTATCCCAACTACATGAGTTGCTTCTCTATCAAAATCAATAAAGTCCATTAAAGGTTCTAAGTTATTTTTCTCGAATTTATCAATGTCTATGAACATACCACGTTCCATTATCCATTCAAGTTTATAACTCATTCTGAATGAATCAGAATTTTCACCTAAATTTCGCTTTTCTTTTTCAATGTATTTTGCGTAGTTAGGGTTATATTTACTAGCAACAGTATAATCAAATTCAAAATGATTTTTGATATGACTACTTCTATTTTTAGCTAATTCCTTGTTACGTTGAATAGCGTCATAGAAATAGCCTTTAAATACTGTAGCAGTACCAATACAAACTTTCGTTGCATTATAAGCGGCACCCATAGGTGAGATAGATTTAGTTAGTACAAAGTTAGATATATCTTGACATTCCTCACATAAGATAAGGTTAAAGGATTCCCCTTCAATGTTACTTCTTTCAGAAGCGGAGAAGCAAGTACATCGACTACCATTACTTAGACTTGTTGTCTGACCATTACTTGTATTAAATTGAAGGTTAAATTCCTCACTCTCTAAAACAGCTACTGCTCTTTTAGAAGTTAAGAACCCCTTCATACGCATATAGTTTGTTTGTGCTTGTTGTAAAGCGGGAGCAAAAATACCTATTTTAATACCTTCTCTAAATGGCTGTAATCTAGGGTCATTAGCGAACATAGGCATATTAGCTAATGTAGGCAAAATAACTTGAAGTCCACATGTCACGCAAGCTACTGTTTCTGTATTATGTGTGACAGTAAAATCACCTAATACAAATAGTCTATCTTTACTATCTATAGTAAACCCGAAATATTCTCCCCGCCCTTTTTCTTTCAGTTTAATGTGATAGATTAATTCCCCTCTTTTACATTCCCCGCTAGTATTTTTAATAATTCTAGTAGGTATACAAGAAAAATCACCTGAAGCATGTATTCTATAATTTATTTTATAGCCTTCTTTTGTATTCGCGTTTTTTATTTTTACAGGTCTTAAAAAGGCTCTATACCCTAAAGACTTTAATAAAAATAAATAATCTTTGGCAATAATAGGGTTCACATTCCGTATAGCTATTGAGTTTCTTCTTTTAGGGTCAGTAGTATTCATATAACCACTAGCGTCTAATATTCCCGCCAATAAATCTTGACGCGCTATTTCATCATTGATTAGATATTGTTTATCTAATCTAATATCCATAGGGTCATATAAGCCTTCAGTAGAAGCAATTCTAAACCCATAATCATAAGGGTCTTCTTCTGTTTCTTTGTACTTAAATTCGATTCTCGCTCTATACCCACATAATTGTTTCTTTCTGCTTTCTGATAGTTTCAAGTAATCAGATACTTCCATATTTAGATATTGCCTTGTTTTAGTATCAAATAAGGCTAAAATATGAGATTTATTAACTTCATAGGTATCTTCATATTTACCTTGATAGGGCATTACTTCATACATTTCTTCAAAGCCATGTCCTAAATTGGTAACTGTAGCATATGAACTATCAGGGGTCATAACTTTATCCCCGATTTTTATGTCTTCTACATTCTTTAAAGACCCGTCATACATTAAAACTTTGGTACCTTTAGCTAAACATTTTCCCGACTGTCTACTAAATAAAGCAGTTATTTCTTCCCCGTCATTTTCTATAACAGACCTAATAATTCTTCGTGCAAACTGTTCTTGGTATGGATATAATTCTCTCCCGCTAAAAAATAAACAAAATTGATAAATCTTGTCTACTAAATTAGCGGTACTTAATCTCTTTTTTACATCAGCATATACTTTTTTATACCCGATTTTTTTAAGCCATTTACTTATTGGTTTTGTTTCTTTTCTAGGATATATACCTAAAAGAGAAAGCATTTCTCTTCGATACAGACCTTTCAATACTAACTCTCCTTGTTTTTAAACAAAAAAATAATAGCTATATCTCTATAGCTATTATTGTACCATATTTATTTTATATATTCACTAGCGTTTCCCATGTACACTCTTCAGCGCGTTTATCTTCGCGATAACGAATAAATCGCGGGTGACGAATTCGACCTGTATCATTAAATATCTCATTGCCTTTTACTTCAATGACACTACCTAATAATTCTGTTACATGTTCAGTCATGTATAAACGCTCTTCGTCAGTAATACCCTCACATTCCCCGACTTTTAATATTTTTAAGCCTTTTAAGGTAATTACATCAAATTTCTTTTTGCCTTTACTTTTCTTTTCTAAGGCTTTTAATTCTATAAGTTTATCTTCACTAATAACTACTCCATATTCTACTCCGCCAATTAACCTATTAAAGTAGTTTTTAGTAACAGGTGTAAAACCCATATCTAATAAATGCTTCGTATGTTCAGCGTCTTCAGCATAATTCAATACTCCCGATTTTTCATCAAGAAAATATTCCCAATAGCCTTTCGGGAATTTACCGCCATATTCTTTTGTAGGCTCAGTAAAACCTATAATAATTACATCGCGGTCAATTTCTTTTTTAACTTTCTGATATGCACGGGTTCGTTTATGCTCATAAATACTGTTAGGGTCTTTTAGCATAATACCTTCCCCGTTCAAAATTTTTGTGATGTATTGAAAATACGCTTTAAAAGACATTGGAACATTTAACAACCTAGTTCTAGCGAATTTAGAGTTATGGTCTACATAATTCAGATATTTTCTAAGTTCATATAAACCCATTTCTTCAGATTTTATATACATTTGTCGCCAAGCGTTTTCAGTAATAATAAGGTTTACTTCTTCTTGATACCAAGGGTTTACTACAACATAGTTATTACTAAGTTGTCTGACTGCTTCTTCTAAGTAACCTTTTCTTTCAATTAATGGTGTGGTGCGTAAATCTTTACCTTTATAAAATAGAATATCAAAAGCATTAAAAACAGGTTTACCTATTTCTTCTTGTTTACTGATACTTTCTTCAGGTAATGACAATACTACCGCGGAAGTTTCACTAAAAAGGGCATTAGGTACTAATAACTCCCCGTCTAAAATTGTGTTAGCTAATTCAGCCTTACCATAATCTCTGAAGTGAGGGAAGTTGTCAGTACGTTCACTATAAAACCCTGTCTTTAAAGAAATATTGCGGGAGAATAACCTACAATGTGGATAGGGTACTTCTTTAGTACTATCAAATATTCTAAGTTGAATTCTAACCCCGTCAAGTTTTCTCTCACAAATGACAGTATCATCTGTTAGGAGTTTATCTAACTTATTCTCCATAACCTCTTTAGCAGTCATAGGCTCATAGCCAATTATCCCCGCTTTTTCATAATCTTCAGCGGTGTAATGCTCAAACATGATATTAACCTTTCTTTGTTAAGTAATATAAAGTAGCTTGATATACTTTACCCAACTCAGGGTCATTTTTATTTTCTTCATAAAAACGAATTAACTTTTCAATAGTTAAATTGCCTGTAGGTGCTACTTTTTCATGAGTACCTACAATTTCTACATCATCGCTCCACCCGTCTGTTTGTTTTTTGCCTTTTGTATATGTAATATCTTCTACAGTAAACATAACTACCTCACTTATCAAATATAATAGCTAAATCATTTAGTCTGCCAATCAATTCTTTATCTTCTACCCATTCATACTCTTCAGGCAATACTACATCTAATAAGGCTTGCCCAATAGATACAATAAAATAATATCCTGCTTCTTTTTTATTAGCAATAGTATATACACCGAAATGAAATAATGCGGAATTCATACCAATCACTTTATCTTCTACTTCTAAAAAGATATTTTTGATAAAGTTACTAATGCAAGTAATAGCATAATCAGTATTAGGTGCGTTTTGTGCTATCAACCTATCAGGAATGACTTCAGCTACATCAAACACTACTTCCCCGCTTTTATATGTTAAGACTTTATCCCCTGATACAACTGTTACAGGTACAATCATTCGACCTAATACTGTTTCTTCGCCTTTTACTTCAACATAGTTAGGTTCTAATTTAACATCATTACCATGTATTAATTTATTGCCTTCAGTAAAAGGAAATAAAGCGGGGTCAGTAAAGTCTTTCATATCTTCAATAAAAGAGTTAGAGAATACCACACTAGGTACTTGATAGTCTTCTACAGTATTTACTCGATAATAGTTAGACCATAATTCGCCATTGTTTGTCATTATTTCTCTCCTTTGTAAAATAAAGCGGGAGTTATTTCTCCCGCTTTTATTATTTACTCTGCTTCGTATTCAGTACCACAAACATTACATTTATAGCCGTCTTTAGTTTCTTCTAATGGTGCACCACAACAATATGGCACATCATTAATTGTGTATGGGTCTTCGCCTTCATCGTGGAATTCGCCTTCATCATCAACTAATAAAGCCAATTTTTCTAGGTACATTTCTACGACTGCTTCATCTTCAACTTTTTTAGTAACGGCAACCCCTACTTGTTTCAAGTAAGCTACCATTTCTTTGCGGGTAATTTTGCCTTCTTCAAATTCTTCTTGTACTTGAATTTCCATAGCTTCAATAGCTTTAGAACGTTCTTCAGTCATACCTAAATCTTCAGTTTCTTCTTCAGGCTCTACATCTTCAGAAGGTTCTTCGTCTTCAGAATCTTCTTCTTCAAATTCAAACAACCCGTCTTTTAATGCTTGGTAGATTTTTTCGATTAAAGCTTCGCGCTTGCCTTTAGAAGATAAACCTAAATCTTCTAATGTTTCGCGCAATTCATCATCGGAAGCTTCATTTACATATTCCATTACTTTAGCATATGTTTCATCTTCTACTTCATCGGAATCTTCTTCCGCTTTTTCTTCAGAATCTTCAGTTTCTTCAGGTTCTTCAGTTCCAGGTTCTTCAGTATCTTCACCTAAATCTTCTTCAGATTCTTCTTCAGAATCTTCTTGATTGTCTAAAAATTCTTGAATTCGTGCTTCTACTTCAGCGCGTTTACCTTTAGAGTTCAAACCTAATTCTTCAGCGTATTCACGCAATTCTTTCAATTTCATGGAACCTAAATCTACTTCAGCTGTTTCTTCTGTAATTTCTTCATCACGCTCAACCTCTACTTCAGGTTCTTTAGTAGGTTTAACTTCTTCAGTTGGTTTAACTTCTTCAGCATGAATATCATTAGTAGTCCAATTCTTTGGTTCTAATTCATGTAATGCTTCTACAACCGCTTCTTTTACAATTTGTTTTAATAGTGTTTCAAAATTCATTGTGTTTCTCCTTTGTTTAAAGTACTTGAATACTATTTCTACACATAGTATACATGATTTAAGATTTTACATCAAACCGAATAGTTCGTTTGGATACCTTTTCTTTATAAATCGTATCAATAATAGTCTTCTTATCTTCTAAATTCAATAATAGAAATTCAATATCATCTTGTAATGCTTTATCAGAGGATACTGCTTTATATGCACGTCCCATATCTACAATCATTGATGTTATTAAATTCATACAACTTTTTATATTCCCGATTGTTTCATTCGAAAAGATTATCTTAAAATCTTCATCAGGTAACCTTAATAAATCATCTAAGCTTTTGTCTATATACATTTATTCACCTCGTAGCCATTTTTGTAAATAACTGCTATACCAAGGAATTAAGCCTAATACAATCAAACTGCCAATAAATACAATCACTGAGGTTCTATATACTAAAAATTGAATGACATTAATTAAGCTAATGACCAATACAGCCATAACTAACATGGGTACTAACCCATTTACAATAACATTAGTGATTAGTATACATAACCGCTCAATTATCTTGTATAGTAGTTTTAAGATATTCGTAATAACCTCTAAGATATTCGCCATTTTGTAACAACCCTTCTTTTATCATATATTGTAATGCTTTTTGTAGTAATTCGTGAAATTGTTTATCATGCATTACTCCCCGTTTTCTTTTATATCCTTCTACATGGTTAAATTGGTAATAATGAATACATTCATGGATAAATACACTAAACAACCACTCATTGGTATAGGTCTTCACTCGACCTTTTCGATATAAAATAATCTGATTTGGTTTATTTTTTCTATGTTTATAACACCCATACATTGTAACACTTTGTGGTTTTATCAATACTTGCGCGTTTATATTTACATTAAAGTATTCACCTACTAACGATTTAAATACATGTATTAGTCTTTCATCAGATACCCCTGAAAAGGGGCTTATTACTTGTATCTTCTTTTTCAATATCATTTTAGTTCAAACGTGATAACACGATTACTTCCTTCCCGCTCAATTTCATACTCAATATCATACCCATTGTTTCGTATGTCTTTCAAGGCTGGTTCTAGTATATCACGTTTCACTAAAGCCATATTAGAAGTATAATAGTCCACACTATACTGTAATGTTTTAAGTAATTTAACTACATCAATCGTTACCGATGTTTCATAAATGTTTAAATCATACAATACGGAAAATAAACGTCTACCCCGTAATGTCTTAAACCCGCCATGAATAAATTCAATGCTATGTTCTGTCACATTAATTTTTGAAATACTAGGGTTATATACTACACTATTACCATTAATTCGTTCAATTACATGGAAGGTTTGATTACCTACTGTATAGCATAAAGACATAAGTTCTTTTACATTATATATCTTTGGTAATGTATCTTTAGACAACAACTCATAAGCTACCTTGCTTAAAGGTAACTTAACTTCTTTATACATTCACTGCACCCGCTTTCTTTTTAGCAACTAAACATATACTCTTAACCTCTTCTTCAATAGCAAGTATATCTTCAGGCACTATCACACCTTCATATCTAACATATAAACGTTCATGAGAATTAACAACCTCTAGGCTCACATCTGCCCGCAATTTTTTAATACATTCTGTTTCGCTTAATGCTTTTAGATTGTTAAAACTACCTTTTGAAAACTCTACTTCAACTTGTCTGTTAAAAGGTGATACAATTTCACTTCTCGCTACCACATGATACTCTTTTCTGTCATAGTCTAAATTTGTTAGCATGTTTTTTCTCCTTTGCTAATTAACATATATACATAGTATAACACACAACACTACCTACTGCAACTATTTAACACATAGTACACATAAAATATTAGTCATATTTACCTTAAAAAATTTTCAAAAATTATGTCACACGTTATGTGTAGATTAAAACACGCTCACACATAAATTTCAATACAAGCTTTTACCTAGAAATTTTTCAAAAGTTACGACACTTGGCACACTCACATGGCTATTCCTGTTCTCATTTAATGGTGGGGTGTTGAGAAAAGGAGGCTTAACACCTCTACCTCTTTCTACTGACTAAACCATACACACTACCGCGAATTTTTTTATTTCAGTGGTATATATCTCTCTACTCTCATCTAAATCATTTCTTCGGGGCGATTTTTTCTTTTGGGCGGTTTATTTTTAGTGGAGATAGTAGCAAATAGAGAAGTACCTCAATGAAATACAACTATTGGAATAATATTACCTCTTTTAATTCATATACCCTTATTAATGCAAGGTACCTTCTTCTCACCCGCTTTTTATTTTTCGGGGATATAGGATAGAAAAGACCCTATATAGTACTCTCTTATAGCATTGTATATCTCTATACTCTTTCTATAGTTAAACGCTTCATTTCTCTACCCGCTTTTTATTTTTAACTAATGAAGGGTACACCCCTTATATTAGTCTATACCTCTATAGTAGTACTAACCTACTCATTCCCGCGATTTTTCATAATTTTGATGATTTTTGCTGAAAACCTCAAATTTGAGCAAAACCCTTATTTTTATGAAAAACCGCTTATATTAGTGAAAACCATGTATTTTTGTGTATTCCTGTGTTTTTAGCTAAAATCTGCTCTTATATAAATCTATTTCGGCGGTTTCTTTTGTATATGCACAAGAAAAGCACCTTACTTGGTGCTTTCTTCTGATAGGTATCTTTTATAGATTGTTTCTGTTTCTTTGTTATAAAAGCCAATCGGTCTATATTCTTTTATAAATTTGTTTATATCATCTACATTATAAGAGGTTATATATAAAGGGTTTATATATAATAAGCCTGATTGAGTTATTACTGCTATAGTTCTTTTATTTTCTATGTTTATTAGTTTTCTTTCATCAAATGCATATACTACTCTCATTTCTTGCCCGCCTTTCTTTTTTCTGATATGAAAGGAAAGCACTCATTGAGTGCTTTCTTCATCATAAAAGCCTTTTACGATACAATGATTTTGTACTAAATCAATTTTTTGTATAAAGTCTTCTAGGGCTTTATATGAAAATTTCATAGGCTCTTTGGGGTTTAAAGGCTCTATGTGAATAAATGGCTCAGCTGTATCTATATCACGTTGGATATAAATTCTTATGTTATGCTTCTCTTGGGAACGGATAACACATTCTACAGGGTATTTTTGAGGTGGCAACGTGTTTTTATTGCTCTTTCTCACTTTGAGCGTTTTCGCTTTTTTTCTAAGTACTTTCATTATTTTTTGCCCGCCTTTCTGTATTCACTATCTAGCATATAATATAAGGTGCTACATGATAGGATAAAAGCTAAAATCTTGTATATATCATCATGGGGGGTGATATTCAATAAATCACAATCAAGATAATATGTGAATAAATCAAATGCAAGATATAGGCTTATACATGCAAGTACTATAGAAATTAAGGTTTTCATGGTCTTATCTCACTTTCTGATATAGTGAAAGGCGGGAATTTTCTCCCGCCTTTTCTCAATCTACTATTTTTTAGTTTTCTTTGTAGGCTGTTTCTCAATGAGTACTGCACTAAGCAAATCAAACTCATCAGGGAATAAGTCCCATAAAGCTTCAGTATACAAACTAGCAAAAATCAAACGAGGGTTTTTATCACAAATGAAAATCGGTTGACAAATATCAAAATTATCTTTCATATCTTTGCTAAAAGGAACATGGAAGATATTTTCGTATTCGGAAGGCTTAACACTTGAAATATCAAAGGCGACATATACGTCATCGCCTTTTTCAATCGCCTTTGATAACTCATCATAGGAAGTGATATTTTCAACTCTTTCATAAGTTACTTTGGCAATTTTTAAGGTATCAAGCTTTCTCAACTCTTGCTCTTTTTCGCTTGCTTGCTCTACTGTTTCAGCTTTCTTTTTAGTAGTCTTTTTAGGCTCTTTCTCAGCGGTTTTTTCAACTGCTTTAGGTGCTTTCTTTACTGTTTTAGGCTTTTCAGCTTTTTCAGTAATTTCAGCTTTTTCAACAGTAGTTTTTTTAGCTTTTCTCTTTGCAGTAGCTTTTTCTTTTGCAAGAATTTTGTTAGCTTCTTCTTCAAAAAGGTTAGCTAAATAATTAGCGTTGATTTCTTTAGTAGTAGACATGATAATCTCACTTTCTGAGTGTTTCAGGTAACACACAACTATTATAAAATTGATATAGAACATATAGAGTATCACGTACTAGGTAATACGTTTATCTCTATGATTAGAGTATACAGCAGTTAGTATAATATGTCAATAGTTTTTTTACACACAATGCACATATTTTTTAGAGGTCTTATAAAGCTAGATTTTATCTAGGCTCTTAAAGGCAATTCATTTAAACGCTCTCTAAGGTGCTTCTAATGATTTTTAGGATATATTACATAGGGCAATTTCAAAATGAGCATACAGGGGCATATAATGAATTGTGGATATAAAACGTTGATTTGATAGGCTTTATAGCATGAGCATAATAACAAACATTTGTTTGATAATCGGAGCAAGGTCTTATATCTAAAAATTTCAATTAAATTAGGATACTATTATATGTGATACTCTTATATACATAAAGAAAACACTCACAATCACCGCGAATTTTTTTCATGATGATTATGAGTGTTATTCTTTACCTAGTTTGTGAAAAGTATCTCTTACCCCGCTTTTCTCTTATGTGGGAACAGCTAGGGAAGATACCTCTCTATATGCTCTGATAAGAAAGTGAGAAATCAAGCACATTCATATTATAACTTATGCTCTTTTTAATTTCAAGCGTAACCTTTTAGGTTTAACCAATAGAGTACCTTCAAAGAACTCTTCAAACAACTCTTCAACCTTCCCGTCAAATTTTTCAGTCATAAACCCTTGAATGACCTCTAAATATTTAGGGTATGTGAATTGGTGGTCATTATTCTTTCTCCCGTGTTTTTCTAAAAATAACACTACTTCCCGCCAACTTTTTAAGCTTTTGAAGTGTTTTTCAAAGAATGTAGCAAGACCTTTAAAACCTTGCTCTTCGGGAGCATTAAACAAGCTTTCACCTGTTACTGAATCATATACATATAGCTTACCATTCATATTGTACACTTTAAATGGGTTTTCATAGTTTCTTCTAGCGCGTTTTTTCATAATTCTTCACTCCGTTTTCTACTAATTTGTAACTAACTATGTGTACATTATAGCAAACATACACATAGCTGTCAACTACCACTCTTTAACCTTCGTGTTCTAAAATGTAAGCTAACTGTTCAGCAAAATCTGTTACACTACTTTCAAACTCCCATACGTTACAATCATCTAAACGAACTACAAACTCACCTTCCGCGATTAATTTTTCGGCGAGATAGTCGCTAACTAGCCAAGCAGTCACATAATCAGGATACCCCTGACATTGATTAACAACTTCCTCTTCCTCTTTAAACTTAAACTCATCACAATTCATCAATGCTGTAGGTGCTTCACAGTAAATGTGGTTAGCTACTAAATCGTTACAATCAAACATATCTTTCAACCGCCTTTTCTTTCAACTCACAATGTTCAACTTGATAATTGGAGTATAGCACACTCAAAAAACAGCGTCAAATCACCATTTTCTACCTCTCCTATATATATATATATATACAATATCGCGCGCATGCACGCGCGCACGCGTATGTTAAATAAATATATTACGTGCTTTATATAATATTAAGTTAAGTAAAGATACTACGTATTATACTTCGTATAATACTCCGTATATACAATTACTATACTCGTATTACCTAAAGGTAATACTCCTATAGTAATTGGGTCGAACACCTGCATGTTCGACATCATTCACACTCTTTCTCTCTCTCACTTAAATCCACACCCTGATTTTTAACCGCGGAAGATTTTTGCACGGAGCGGAATTTTTCACCCCTACCTACCTCTACCTCATTTTAATCACCTGTAACTTTTGTTGCACGGACACCTACTTAACCACCACCTAAAATTTCTTACTCACCCGATTTTTCAATTTTCAAAATTTCAAAAATTTGAGTAGTCCATTTCTTGTCATGAGTAAATTGTCATAAAAAATATTCCATGAGCATGCCGATATGAAATTTTGAATTATCCGACTATTAAAATTTTTACTTGCACGAAAATTTTTTTCAAAATTTCAAATTTTTATTTTTGAAAAATTTTTAGGTGAAATTTTTTTGAAAAATTTTTGAGTGAATTTTTTGAAAAAATATTTTCAAAATTTTTTGCAAAAAATTTT
>ERZ773196.337-NODE-337-length-29923-cov-19.171689_pt1 | contig 29923 bp, 28 predicted proteins | sample MGYA00581009_ERZ773196 | MGnify/ENA primary metagenome ERZ773196 (study PRJEB29015, sample SAMEA2738162) | human oral metagenome | biome: human oral; feature: human-associated habitat; material: saliva | place: China | collected 2243 ... | reverse complement strand
TGGTAGTTAAGGTAGCCACCAGCATTATTGTGGCCAGTAGATAGTGTGCAGCCACTGGGCGGATAGCGGCCTGCGTTCGTGTACGACGGCGCCCGGCAGTAACTCGCTTAGCTTCAGGAGGCCATCTTGGGCTGGGGTCAGGGTGAAAGTAGAGCAGCGGTCAAACCCCGCATAGGCGGCAATGTCTTGCACCTGGCCACTAATAACCAGCTTACCCGCGCCAATCAGGCTGATCTGGTCGGCTAACTCTAGCGCATTGGCCTAACTGTACGTCTTGCAGTACCTGGGCTAACTTACGCCGGGCACTGGTTGGGTTTTTAACCGCATCCACGCCAGCGATTTTGACGGCTACCACTGTCTGACTGTAGAAGTGGCTAGCATTTTTACGGTAGTGGTTTTACCTACCCTGTTAGGGCCTAGCAGGGCGTGAATCTGGCCGTATTTAATGTCTAGGCTCAATCCGTTAACAGCCACAAACTTGCCTTTGTTAAAGCTGCGTTTAAGCTGGCGAGCTTCCACCGCAATATCTGCCATACAAAAAACCTATTCGCCTATCCCGAAGATGTCTAGCAGTCGCCGCTAGATCCGGCGCTGCTGAAAGCCAAGGTCCCACTTAAAATTCAGGCACCCTTCAAGCGGGGGATATGGTGAGCATCACTAAGGGTTAATAATGGATAAATTTTAGCCTTCGAGTACTACACTAAAGCACTGGCAGCCCCACCACTGGAGCTACCAGGTCAAACTCTCCCCATTTTCCTTAAAACGTTGTTGTTTTCCCTACGGAAGCAGGGATAAGGCAGGAAGGTGGCGATTGTGTTTATTACGGTTCCCCGCAAAAGCGGGTATAAGTGTTTGAACCTGTCTCACTTAGGCCGCAACCTCAGTTTCCCCTGCTCACAGCAGGTTTGTGGAAGTTAACAACTTTAATACGCATACACGCATATGCGCATATGCGTGTATGATCCAGGGTTAGCGCGATCACCCAGCCGGATGGTTAGTGCTGTTGATTTATCAAGGAGATTGAAATGATTACCGAAATGATTCTTGCTACTGGCGCTGATGGTACCGACATTCTCAGCAAGGCATTGGCTCTCTTCGTTAAGTTCGCAACCATCGGTGGTGGCCTATGGACTGTGTGGGGTGTTATCACCCTGGCTGGCGGTCTGCGTGACCACCAGGGACCCCAGATCCAGTCTGGTGTTTGGCAGGCTGTTGGTGGCGGCTTGATCGTGGCAGCAGCCCAGCTGTTTAGCGCTATCACGTTGTCATAAAAATTATGGCCCTTGAAATCAAGGTCTACCGGGAAATCACCGCATACCAATCAAAAGTAATGCTTGGCATGAGCTGGCGTCAGCTAGCTTGCGCCGCTAGCGGCCTTGTGGTCGTTAGCAGTGTTTACGCTGCTTGTTACCTGATTGGCCAGGAGTCACTTGGTTCGTGGCTAACTGCGCTTTTAACCATGCCTTTTGTGGCTGTTGGGTGGATCAGGCCTAAAGGTTTACCGTTTGAGCGTTACGCGGGTTATGTGTGGCGTTTTAACTGGAATCCACAACTGCGCGTGTACGCGCAAGACCCTCAGCTTTCTGCTGAGATCGCGTCAGAAAGGTCAGCGGATGTTCTTCGCAAACAAAAACCGCCAAAACGAGACGTCATCAGAAGCCTCGAACTTGACCGGTAAACGCAAGCGTAGCGAGAAGGACGTTTCGCGCGTTAAACGCAACACGGCTCAAAAAGCCCTCCAGTATGAGGCTATGACTGACACTGGTATTTGCGTGCTAGGGGACGGTCATTACTCGGTTACGTTAAAACTGGAAGACATTGACTACCAGCTAGCACCTGAGGATGACCAGCAGGGCATTATTGAACAGTATGCCCAGTTCATTAACTCTTTTGATGCTGGCCAGTCAGTACAGTTAACGGTAGTTAACCGCCACCTTGACCGTGAAACACTTAGTAAAGCTGTCTCGCTTTCACCGCGTGGTGATGGCCGGGACGAGTACAGGTGGGAGTATAACGACCTGATTAACGCGCGTCTGGCTGCGGGGCGTAACAACACGGTCACTGATAAGTATGTGACTATCACGGTTGAGGCCGATGATTTTGAGCATGCGACTTCAGTTTTGGCGCGCGTGGCCACGGAAAGCATAGCCCAGTTGCGTTCAGTTGGTGGTTGCAGGGCTGAGCGGGTTAGCGGTGAAGAACGCGTCAGGTTGCTGCATGATATTTTGCGCCCTGACCAGCCTTTCCGTTTCACGTATAACGACCTGGTTGGTTCTACTTTGACCACTAAAGACGTGGTCAGTCCCTGGGCTATTGATTTTCGGGAAAACCCTGCCACGATCACGTTTTCTAACGAACACGATTCTTACTACCAGACCCTGGTTTTACGTGACCTGCCTGCTTGGCTGTCAGACCGGTTAATGAAAGATCTTAGCGAGCTGACTTGTGAGCTGGCCCTGGCGGTGCATTTCCGCCCGCTTGACCATGCCGAGGGCCTGGACCTGGTTAAACGCCAGATCGCTGAGATGGAAATGCAGCGTAGTAACGAGCTACGTAAAGCCCGTAAGCAGGGTAATGGCGAGGAATCTATTCCTCACGAACTGGTTGCTTCCCGTCAAGAGGCCCTAGAGCTGCGTGAACAGCTTGAGTCTAGTAACGAAAAACTGTTTACCACCACGATTGTTATTGGTGTTTCAGGCAAGAATCGTGAAGAGCTAGCTGAGGCTGTTGAACAGGTACGCGCTGCGGGCCGTAAACAGTCTTGCGGCTTTGAAACCTTGAAATACATGCAAGAAGATGGGCTTAACGCGGTCCTTCCCCTAGGGGTGTGTAGGTTACCGATTTTCAGGACTCTGACCACGGCTACCGTGGCCGTGATGGTGCCGTTTACTACCCAAGAGCTGTTGCAGCCTGGTGGGCGGTTCTATGGGGTTAACGCGATCTCTAAAAACCTGGTGGTGGGTTCTAGAACTGCCACCATGAACGGTAACGCTTTCATCCTGGGTACTACTGGTGCCGGTAAGAGCCAGTTTGGTAAGGGTGAAGCTTTCCAAACTTTCCTTGGCACAGATGATGACATCATCATTGTTGACCCAGAAAAAGAGTATGTGGCTTTGGGTGATGCTATGGGGGCCACGCGTATCGAGATTAGCGCGGGTTCTACCGCCTGTATCAACCCGCTGCACATGGATCGTGACGCTAACGCTGATGATGGTAGCCCAATCAAGCTTAAAGCCGAGTTCATTTTGTCTTTGTGTGAAGTGCTTATTGGTGGGGCTGGTGGCCTGACCCCGGTTCAACGCTCAATCATTGACCGGTGCGTGACACGTATTTACGGGCATTTCTTGCAAGATAAGCGGGCGCTTCCTCCCACACTTAACACCTTGTTTGAAGAGTTAAACGCTCAGCCTGAAGACGAGGCTAAAGCGATCGCTACCGCCCTGGAGCTTTACGCTTCTGGTTCGTTTTCTGGTTTCTCCCAGCAAACCAATGTTGATACGTCTAACCGCGTGATTGTTTACGATATCGCCCGGCTTGGGTCGGATATGAAAACGTTTGGTATGTTGGTGGTTTTGGAGCAGATTTGGGCTCAGGTACAGGCTAACCGTAGCTTGGGTAAGCGTACTTGGCTTTATATTGACGAGTTCCACCTGCTGTTTTCTAACGAGTACGCGGGCGCGTATTGCCAGATGATTTGGAAGCGTGCACGTAAGTACGGGTTGATGCCAACTGGTTTAACTCAAAATATTGAAGAGCTGCTTATTAGTGAGCGTGCCCGGCTCATGTTGGCTAACTCTGACAGTCTGGTGTTGCTTAACCAGACTGCGACTGATGCTTCTACGCTACAGTCTTTGTTCCACTGGTCGGATAAACACCGTAGCTATTTCCAAAACGTTGGGCCTGGTTGCGGGTTGTTGAAGATGGGTGTGGCCATGGTGCCGTTTGACTCGCGTATTCCTACTTCAACCAAGCTTTACCAGCTTTACACCACAAAGTTTGGTGAGGTGTTCTAGATGGACTTTAGAAGTTCTGATAAAGAGATTATTAACTCGGACATGTTCAGTGACATCCGGGTTGATACCCGCAGTTCTAGCGTGCTGGGTAAAGCCAGCAAGGTTGGACTTGGGGCCTCTGCGTTGGTAGCTAAAACTGCTGCGGATGTGGTCAAACAGCAAATCAAAGCCCCCATCGACAATAGGAATAATGATGATACGTTGGCTGATAGCCAGGCTGGGGCGGTTAAAACTAGCCTGAAAAACGCTTCTAGTCTGGGCCGCAGCACTGGGAGCTCTATCGGTAAAAAGTTTGGGGGTAAAGTTGACACTAAAGTCAACGATGCTGCCCGCCGAGCTCTTAGACAACCCACTAAAACCCAAGTTAACAACCTAGCTAGCCGCGTGGTTGGGGCTCGCACTAAGCGTCAAGCTCGCCGCAAGGTTTACAAGGAACTAGCTACCGGTAAGACCGCGCCTAGGCGCGTAGCCAGGCGAGTGGTTAACTGGGCCGCTAGAAGTGTTTCTGGAATTATCTCAAAAATCATTGGGTTGATTGTCGGGAAAATTTCAGGTGTTATCTTCGCGATTTGTATCATCCTCACCTTGGTCATGGTGGTACTGTCGGTCATTTCTAGCTTTTTACCAAGCTGGCTTACTGGTGAAGAAGAAGCTAAAAAACAAGCTACTGTGGCCGTTGCGGGTGTGGTGGCCAATGGTATGGGTAATGATTACCCGTACAAAGACCGGACCTATAACACAGTTAACTCGGCCACCAACTATTATTTTGGTAACTGCACAGACTTCGTGATTTGGCGGGTTAACCGTGATGATGGGGTTTTACACGAGCCGTGGAAACACGTTAAAGACAACACAACCCCTGACGGTGGTAATGGTTATGAGTGGGGGGCAGATACAGCTTTACCAGGTTGGGTTAACGTAACCAAACCAAGCCCTGGCGACATTATTTCGTTCCAACGTGGTTCGCAAGGTGGGCGTTGGAGCTCAGAGTTTGGTCACGTGGCTTATATAGGTCAGGTGTCAGCTAACGGCTCTATAACCGTTGAAAACTATGGTACTGGCGAGTATTTCGTAACGAACTACACTGCCGACGCATTAAGCCAACTAGTATCTACTGGTCAGGCCATTATCAAGCACAACCCGAACTCAAAGGTGAAGATTAAAAAGATTGGTGACTCCTCGATTGTTGACCCAGGCGGTGGCTATTCGGGTGTAGGTGGACCCCTACCGCCTGAGACAGCTAAAGCAGCTGCTAAATCAATGCTGCCCGCCTATGGGTGGAATGATGCCCAATACCAGTGCCTTGAAATTATGTGGACTAGAGAATCCAACTGGAATTACGCGGCTGAAAATCCTAGCTCGGGTGCGTATGGAATCCCTCAGTCTTTACCAGCCAACAAGATGGCCTCAGTTGCCTCAGACTGGCACGATAATGCGGTTACGCAAATTACGTGGGGGCTGGGTTACATCAAAGAACGCTACGGTAGCCCATGCCAAGCTTGGGCTTGGTGGCAGCAAAATAACTGGTACTGATAGGTGGTGAATGCGGTGACTGGTCGTCAGCGTGGTTTAGTGGCTTTGATTGTGGCCATATTGGTTGTGGTTGTTGGGTTAGGTGGATTCCTAGCTTGGGCAGCTTTCAACCATGGAAAAGAAGAAAAGGCTGCTTTAAAGCCTGTCCTAACAGCTTCAGCTTCCACTAGTAGCGAGACTAACGAGCCTAGCGAGAGTGGTGAGGAGGCTTCACCTACCCAGATAGATGGGTATTCGAAAGATTTTAACCCCACCCAAGCACAAAAAACCTTGGCGATCACCACGGTTAGAGCAGTAGTGCCCTGGAAACAAACCGAGAGCGCTTCGCAGCGTGAAAAGCGTCTTAGCAAAGTTTGCAGCAAGGCTGTAGCTAGTCAAGAACCGATCTGGCAAAGCACGTCTGGCCGGATTCCGGGGGCTTGGATTGAGGTACTAGATGTTGGTGAGCCAGCTACTTCCACTAATGACGGCCACGTTATTGGTGTAGGTGTGATGGTTACTTACCGGCTACATATTCCCCACAATGACGGGACCGAGGTTATAGCTACGGACACTTCATTGTGGGTGGTTGAGATGCCCGCTAAAGGAAAAGTCGATAAAGCCACGGCTGTTATATGGCCAAAGCTCTAAAAAGGGAAGGGGTTTGTTATGAGGCTTGATAAGGATCTGACTGCGCAGCAACTTTGGGCGATCGCATCTGATAGGCAGCATCTTAGCTATGATCTGTTAGACGAGATTGTTGATCATCCTGCGACGTATCGGGCTTTATCTGATTGGGCTGTTGACGCACTTGGCGCGAGTGATATTTCTAGCCTGGCTGATCCTCCCGCGCCTGAGGTTGAGGCTGTGGCCCCTAAACGTGGGTTTCGCTTACCTGGGTTAGGACGCCGCGATAGTGAACCTGAGATTGGTGAAGTTTTTTCTCCTGATCCGCCTCCAAGTGAACAGGTACCAGCGGTCAATCCTTGGTTAACTGTTAATCCAGTCATTGACCAAAATCCTATGCCCCTGCAACAGCCTGCACCCCAGGCCGCTCCTCAGCCTAAGGTACAACAGGCTAAGCCTCAGGCTGCATTCGAGCCTCAAGCTCAGGTCATGCCCCAACCCAAGCTCCAACCCCAGGTTCAAGGCACACCTGGGGTAGCCGGTAAAGCACCTGACTGGTTACATCGTCCTGCCCCGATGGGAGCTGTGATCGTGTTGGGAGTTATTCAGATCCTAGTCGTGTTAGCGCTGGCTACGGTTGCCATGCGCCCAACACAGATCCCAGCCCCTATGGCGACTCCTACTGTAACAGCCACCTCTACTATAACTGTTACACCAACTGCTAGCCCGAGTGTTACTCCTAGCGTTAAAGCTAGTCCTAACCCGAGCATCACACCTAGTGTTATGGCTACTAAAGGAAGCGTAAAAAAGCCATGAAAGATATGATCCGGTCTATGCTGCGCAAAATTGCGACATTCAGCATTGTTAGCGACGATCTGATGCAAGATGTTAAAAGCTACGATACTACAGCTTACGACTTTATTACCAACATTCACACTACGGCCGTGCTGCCAATTTCATCGGTAATTATTTCTATTATTTTGGTGCTTGAGCTTGCCCGTAACGCCACCCACATGGAGGGTGACCATCAGATGGGAGTAAAAATCATTGCTGCAACAATGTTTAAGTCTGCATTACTAGTAATTGCCGCTCAAAACTCTACGATGTTTTTGGACGCAATAAACGAAGTGTCCACGAAGATTATTAAAGGCATCAATACCACCACAGTAAACTATGGCTCAGCTATCACCGATCAGGTTATTAGCTTAGTCAGCGATTTGGATACCGCCGATCAGGCCGGAATGATCATGATGCTACTAATTCCTTTCTTGATTACAATAACAGCTCAAGTAATTATAAAGGTACTTATATTTTTCCGTTTTGCCGAGCTTTACGCCATGAGCGCCTTTGCCTCATTACCGATTGCATTTTTGGGGCACCCTGACACAAAAAGTATGGGCGTCACCTACCTGCAAAAATATGCAGCAGTATCTTTGCAGGGAGCTACACTTATGCTATCCGTATATATATATACTTCACTTATGGCCAGTAAGTTCATCGACTTTAGAGCTCTTAATGGTGAAAAAAAGCTTACCGAGTGGATGTTTAATCACTATATAGATTTCGTTGTCCCCCCCATTTTGTTGCTGATTTTAATTTTTGCTTCTGGAAAGATAGCCAAATCGCTCGTGGGGCAGTAAAAAGTGAGTGTGGGGGCAGTGCAAGCTGATTGCCCCCACACTCACTTAAAATAACCTATTTAACGATGGTAAACTTTTCATTACCGTAAATTTCAATAGTAATCGTACCATCGCCATTTACACGTATTGGATAAGACACACCATTCCCGCCACCATTAAGGTTAGTATTCTTATCGTTACGGAAAACTAGGTACTGTATACCGCTATCTTCATATCGAGAAATGCCCCAATATTTGTAGTCGTGTGAAATACACGGATTCTGCGGATTGCTACCGCTAGCTTGCCAGGTTTTGTCAGCATTAAACACTAAGGTCACATTGGTGCAACCACCAGTGCTGCCAACTAACTTAACCCCAGTAATAGCAGCCTCAGTATCTTTAAGCTTCTTATCTGCGGTCGCTTTTTCAACAGCCTCCTTGTCATTAGCTGCTTTAGCTTCGGCAAGAACGCTCTTAATTGCAGCAGAATCAGGAGCCACTGTCAGTTTCTGCTTGTACTCCTGAGCTTTTTCTGAGCTCAAACTGGTCATAGACGAAAGCGAGGCGTAAGCCTGCGCTCTGTCATCAGAAACACTATTACCGCAGCCAGACAGCGCTAACGCAGCGCACGCTATAACTGACATAAACATAGGCATTTTCTTCATGGTCTACCCCTTTCCGTCACTAAGGCTACTCCCAACCAGTAAAAACGTAAAGACGCATTTACGTCTTACTGTTATGATTAGCGATGTGTCAACGCAGGACCCAGCCCCCCTTCCCCAGCGCACACCTTCGCATCGTGCGCAGATTGCTATGACGCCTCATATGTTTCGACAGTTACGGATTTTGGCAGCTAAACGCGACACTTCGGTTACCGCCCTAGTCGTTGAGGCAATCAAAAAAACGTATCCGGAAATCAATGATAAGTAGGCAAAAGAATGATTACATTAACGATCGGCCCTGATGGCTCAGGTAGCTATGAGGATGAAAACGGGGTTGAGTCTTTAACTGCTAGCAGCCAGGAACAGCTACGTTCTTTGTTGCTGGGGAGGGCTGCCGCTCGCGCTCGCCAGGAAGGGCAACCTTTGCGCGTGGCAGCTAAGGATACCTCTGGGCTCACACATTTGCTGATAACTCCTTCAGGATCTATCAGCCTAGCTAAGGCCGAAGAACCAACCCCCGAACCCACACCCCAAAGCGCTCCTGTAAACCAAACGCCAGCTGTTCATGCACCAGCTACATCTGTCCAGCCAGTAGCGGCACCAGCTTCGGCACCTCAGCCAATGCCTGCGCCTACCCAGGTAAACCAGCCAGCGCAAGCCATGGCAACGCCTGCGTCCCAGCAACCAATGTCCCAAGGAATGCCGGCGTATCAGCCGGCACCTGCCCAGCAGGCACCTCAGGTTATGCCTGGCCAAGTGAATCAGCCTACTTTTCAGGGTGCCCCTGCTAACTACGCACCGCAGCAGGCCCTAGCCCCGCAAAACGCGCCGTCGTTTCAAATGGGAACTGCGCCAGCGCCCGTTTCACGGCCTCGCCCTGATTCTTTCTTAGCCCAAAGCTCTGCTGGTGGTCCTAAACCAACTGGTTGGCGCGCTGTTGCTGGCCGCTTAGGCCTCAAAGTCCAAGCCAGCCAAGCCCAATGCCAGCAATGGGAAGATGAACGCACTGTCTCCCAGCACTGGCCCGGCCCCCGCACAATCGCGGTACTCAACGGTAAAGGCGGGGCTGGTAAAACCCCCACAAGCATTCTTTTGGCCAGTAATTTCGCGCGTTTAGGCTCAGGGTCGGTTGTAGCAGCAGACGGTAACGTCACACGCGGCACGCTAGGCTGGCGCACCGAACAAGGACCACACAACGCCACCATCTTGGATATGGTCCCGCAAACTGAGGTTTTAATGGACCCCTCAGCCCGTAACGGTGACGTGGCCGCCTACACCCACCACCAAACCATCGACCAATTCGATGTCCTACGCTCAAACCCACTACTACTATCAACCGAGCAGAAACTAACCCCCGAAGAACTAGACGGTATTCAGCAGGTTTTAACCCGCTACTACCGCATGATTATTTGGGATACCGGTAACGATGAAGGCGACAGTCTCTGGCTACGCATCGTCAGCCACGCTGACCAGATCGTTATTGCCACAACCACCCGCACCGATCACGCAGAAGCCGGGCGCCTACTCTTACAAGGCCTGTCCAGCCGCGATGAGCGTAGCGCGGCCCTGGCAGCTAACGCGGTAGTGGTTATCTCACAAGCAGACCGTGAAGAACCCCCCGCTACCTCACTAGTGGATGGTTTCGCTGGTATCGCTCGTGAGGTAGTCACTATCCCTTATGACCGGGCTATGCGTGAGCAGTGGCTGCGTTCGGACAAGCTAGCCCCTGCTACCCGGGCGGCCTGGCTACACGCAGCCGCCGCCGTAGCACGCGGCCTATAAAGAGTATTTGGCCCCAATAACCCTAAAGATAGGGGTTGTTGGGGCCATTTCCTTGCCTAACGTTTTACAAAGGCGATCATTAAGCTCATCAGCAATATCATCAAAGATCAGCCTCAAGCCAAACCGACGAATCAGTCTCTTCGAGCAAGTACTGACGCAAACCTCGTTAGTGTTCTCGTTAGTGCCACGCCGCTCACAACACACCAAGACATTGTCTAGAAAGCAGCGTTTAATAACTTCTAGTCCATAGTTGGCTGGACGTTTAGCCAACCACTACCAACCTCTTCGCTAGGGGCTTCCTGCACTTCAGCGGTTGAAGCAACTGGGATATATTCGAAAAAGCCAGTTTCAGGGGCCTGTAGTTTACGTGATTTAAATGGTGGTATACCACGAAGCAGATACAGGCAAGTACCACCATCGAGACGCCCGATCTCGTCAGGTGTCATAAGCTCACGCCCCTGAGACCTAAGCGAGCGTGACCATGAACCATTAGTGCCTTTCTGCTCGGAAGTGTCTTGGCTGATAATGGTTTCTTTACCTAAACGCTTAGAAATAAACTCTGTGGTGCTAGGTTCGTTACCACCAAGGAACAACAGCGAGTCACAGTTACCAACGATGGTTTCCCAGTCGTCCTTGTACAGTGACTTGCCTTGAGCGTAGGTCTGCATAATGATCGACGTGCTAATACCGCGTGAACGGATAACCGCGATTTTACGTTCAAACGAGGGTAGCTTACCGATATTCGCAAACTCATCCATGAAACACTGAACCGGTACTTCTAGCCGCCCTGAAGGATTGTGGTCAGCCAGATACATGTTGCGTTCAAAGAACAGCTCATAAAAAATCGAAGCTATGAAACTAAAGGCCTGGTGGCTATCAGGGATCACCAGGAAAATCGCGCTACGACGTTTACCTACCTGGTCAGCATCTATAGTGTCAGAACCCAAAATACGGCGTAGCTGCGCCATGTGCAAGGGCGCCATACGTACACCAAGAGAAATAATGATACTTTTCTTGGTTTCCCCGGCGCCCTGAGTGTAAATATTGTACTGGCTACAAGCAAACCGTAACCCATTAAGCATTATGGTAGCTTCTTCGTCGTACTCGTCAGGGTTTTGATCGAAAACTTCCACGCATTCTTTAGCAACACTAAAAATTGCGTCGATCTCGCTGGTAGCCTCCTCGTTTTCCTCAGAGGCCTGCATTTTAGCCAGCATGTCCACCACGTCAATCAAGGTACCTTGAGCGCCTTTAGTGAAGTAGATGTAAGAAACAAACGCTGTCAGCAGCGCACGTTCTGCTTTCTCCCAGAAGTCTGACCCACCGCTAGGTTTTTGGCCCGAGGTGTTTGTGATCAGGTTTTCCACCAAGATAGCGCAGTCAACTTCAGCCTGCTCAGGGTTGAAATAGCGTAGCGGGTTGAATGTGTCGCTACGGTCAAAATCAATCAGGTTAAGACTACGTATCTCATAGCCTTTATCTTTTAGTCTTTGCCCCATAGCTCGCTGCACCTCACCTTTAGGGTCTGTCACCAAAAACGAGGTATTAGCTTGTGCCAGGTTAGGCATCACATAGTAGCGTGATTTACCAGAACCAGAAGACCCGATAATCAGGGCATTCAAGTTACGTTGAGTCTTACGTGAGTCAAGGTTTAGTGATTCGGTACGAGTGAAAAGCATGTCAGTTTTCCTATCACCAACAAACTTTCTAGCTTCACTAGGTTTAGCCCAGCGAGCTGAGCCTTGTTCTTCACCCGGCCGGGTGGGTTTCCTAGCCCCATACATGTACAGGGCTATCAACAACACCAGTGCTATCCCACCAAAACCGCCTAACACGTCAGCCCCCGCAAACGAGACGTGTAACGGGTGAGCGGTTAAATCCAGCGTGAACCGGTCGATTATCTGGGAAAAGTCACGGCCCGCCTCCTGGTCAGTACGCACCTGCCAGGTGACCTTATTAGCGCACCACCAAGCTAAAACAGCCAGGATAGAAGCGAAAAAAATCTTGCCTTTACTCACTTTCACTGCCCCTTGTTCTTGCGCGCTCCATACTCAGGCGGCGGTTAACCCTACTTACTTGAGTGACCGGATGTAGCTGGTCGGCTCTGCCTTCCATCATTTCCAAAACCCTTTGCCGGGTTAACCGGCGCCTAGGTTCCTTATCCCTGACTTGCTTGTCTTGACTTTGCAAGGGTTGGTGGACTTGATGGTTTTGCTCCGAGCCTGGTTTCATCTCACGAGCTAACTGCTCACGTAAACGCTGCACAATCGGCTCTGGGCTACCCACGGCCACAATCACACTCTCACCAAGCGGATACAGCCAAGCTGGTTGAGCTTTAATACCGTACCTGGCGATAACTGCACGAGCCTGCCCGCTACTAGCATCGATTAATTCAACATCAGCTAAACCTTTAAAAGGCCGCTTCATTGCTGTTTCGTCGCTGCTAGTGCGGGCAATAGCCAGTACCCTACGCGCCATGAGCTAGTCTCCAAATGGCTGACTCATCATGGCTAAGACGGCTGGCTAGAGTGAAAAACTCGCCCTGCCTGTTCCCCTGCACAAGCTCACCGTGCACTAGCACCTGATCGCCTGGCTTAAATTTCTTCTCTACCACGAACCTGGCTAGATCACCTTGAGCCTGAACCCACTCAGTTGCCCGCTCTTGCCCTAAAACTGTTTCAATTTTGAACAAGGCAATATCAGGGCTGGTACGCACAGTGATTTGCCCAGTGATCGTGCCCGCCATGAACACTTTTGCATAGGACGCCATCAGCGAGAGCCCCTGTTATGGCTGGGAGTATAACGACTGTTAACTTTCTTTTTAGATTCCTCGACGAGCTTTTGCGTACGTTGCCTGATGATTTCTTTCATCTCTTTTCTAGTCATTTTTTTAGGCGGCTTCTGCCCCGGCTGCCACTTATCAGGCTGAGCATTATCAGGCTTACCTTTGTTGGGCTGGCCTTCGTCGCGCTTTTGATCGCGGTCAGGCTGCTGGTCATCCTTACGGTCAGGCTGACCTTCATCACGCTTCTGATCGCGATCGGGCTGCTGATCCTGATCACGGTCAGGCTGCTGGTCATCCTTACGGTCGGGCTGGCCCTCATCGCGCTTCTTGTCGCGGTCAGGCTGCTGGTCATCCTTACGGTCAGGCTGACCTTCATCACGCTTCTGATCGCGATCGGGCTGCTGATCCTGATCACGATCAGGCTGCTGCTGGTCATTGTCTAGATCAGGCTTCGGATCCTTATCGCGGTCGGATTTGTCCTCATCGCGCTTCTTGTCGCGGTCAGGCTGCTGGTCATCCTTACGGTCGGGCTGGCCCTCATCACGCTTCTGATCACGGTCAGGCTGCTGGTCATCCTTACGGTCAGGCTGACCTTCATCACGCTTCTGATCGCGATCGGGCTGCTGATCCTGATCACGATCAGGCTGCTGCTGGTCATTGTCTAGATCAGGCTTCGGATCCTTATCGCGGTCGGATTTGTCCTCATCGCGCTTCTTGTCGCGGTCAGGCTGCTGATCATCCTTACGGTCAGGTTGGTCCTCATAGGGCACAGGCTCATAAGGTACAGGTTGAGAGTAAAAGTTATCCTTATCTTTAAGCCTTTTATCCCTCCACCTTTGAATCTTCTCAAACCTGGCTTCAAAACGACTCTGAGCACGTTTCTCAGCTCGGTCAGCCCTAGATTGAGCGTATTCAGCGTCTAAAGCCAACTTGTGAGACCGTAGAATACGCTTATCAAGCTTCTTTTGGGCACGTTCCGCTTTAAACTTTAAGAACCTGGCTTTACCCCTTAGCCAGGCCTTATACGGCAATGCCCTCTTATCTAAGGTAGCCTGTTTCACCGCATCCCTAGCTTGCTCAGCATTACCCAAGGCCTCACCAGCCTTGTATCGAGCTTCGCTAACATCATACTTAGCCCTCGCAACCTTAGATTTAAGATTGAGAGCACGCCTATTAGGCCGGCTAATAGCCATTCCAAGCCGGAATTTGGCCCAGGCTTCACGCCTAAGAGATCTTCTAATAGTCCTGTTATTGCGTTTTTCTAACTTTCGCTCATACCTTGCGGCTGCCTGCCTAAGCCCATGCTGGATTGTTCTTATATCCTTGCCAGAAAAATGAAGATAGGTTTTACCGTCTGCTCCATGTTCAATCGAGTAACCTACCCCTCGGCGACGCAAGTCAGCCTTAACAGAGCGCTCAAGTTCAGGCGCGATTGAAAACATGCGCAAATCCCCACCTGCTTGTTGATGCAAAGTGGAAAGATCAAGCATGTTGCTACGCGCGTAAGTTTTAATTGCCGCAAACGACATGGTGGCAGCTTTTTTCAATGCCCATAACAGCACATCCGTTCCTTGCCGCGCAATTATTTCAACAATAATCTCCGCAGCTTTCCATGCCACCTGCTCCGCCTTAGCCGCTACATCATCTGCAAGCATCTTTTAAATCCCTTCCCGTTTGCCTTGAGACTTTTTATATCTAGGTAGCCTCATTTTTAAAATTTTCAGTATGAGCCGCATCCACCCAAGCTCGTGCCGCCAAGTCCCATCACTCTTTTTCGGTAATAGCCCTTACCAAAAAACCCTATAATCCATCATCGGATAACTACATTTTACTTTACATAAAATTCGCAAAACAAATTTTAAATAATTAGTAGCATCAGGTTCCTTCTGAGCATACATAGCCCAACGAAACAAAGTCAGATACGTGGAAGGATGCACCATAATCGCATCCAACAATTCAGGTGTTCGACGTTCCTTGTCAGATGCAATCTTCCAAAGCTGCCGAGCAGTCAATTTCCCGTCAAGCCTCACGACACTCTCCCCTGTGTAGTGGTGGTCACACGATGTTCATTGTCATGATGAACCACTCCAGTGCTGCCCACAATACTGCTATGTCTCTGCGATCACTACCCACCTTGCCTCGCGCACACAGCAGGCACACACCTGAAAGCTTCCAAAATCGGGGTATTTTCCGCACGATCACTAGAGTTAGCCGATCAGCACCAACCTCGCACCCACCACACCCTAAATAGTCTAGAACTTAACCTGATCTTCATCACTAACAGACACCTTCGGCTTAATTAACTACCAATCCACCCCTACCGCTTAAACGCACTAGCGAAGAACAGGAGTTTGGGCTGTTCTACCCGCAGTTACCCCACCCTGCGAAGATGTGTCCGGTAAGCCTCCATCCAAGATGGTACTTGCAACAGCTTTCACTCTTTTAACAAAACAACGACTCTATTGCAGACAATGACAGCGCTTCGTGACAATCCAATGTGGACAGCCACATGGTGGTGATGTAGGATACTTCCCGATCGGCTGGTACAAAACAGTTCTGATCTGCACTAACGCGGTTGCGACCAGATAAAGTTTGTGAAATGGTCGTTAAGCGTTTCGTATACATCTGGAGAATAGAGCAATGCACCAAAAAATGTGTCCCGCAGGGCACGGTGCTGCGGCACCCACAGCGATTCCCATATGGGCTAAGGGTGGCAAATTTCTCTGCCAGTCACTTGGTGGCTGACACATACCACACTTGACGGTTAGGACACCCAACCAACCGCATAATGCGGTCATTTGGCGTGCCCTTCTGTTTGGCGACTCTTGCAGTCGACATCTGTAACAACTGAAGGAGACCTACGATGGACGATACGTGTGGCACCGTTCCAGACTATGGGCAAAATAGCGAGGCAAATTCCGGCTATTACCCCCCTGCGCCAGCCATGACGCCTGGCTACCCCTCTGCGGAAACAGCTAATGCAACCCCGGGAGGAACCCAAACTAGCGACAATGTGGACGCTAAAGTAACTAACTCTGAAATCGCTGAACTTATCGCAGGCGTAGACACAAATTTGAGTGCCTTCAACGAGCGCGCAAAGTTCTACGAGGATTTAGTAGGCAAACTGCAAAGCCGCATCGAGCTACTCCAGAACGACCAAATTCAGCAGCTGCTCGGGCCGGTCATGGTCAAACTGGCAATCTTGGTAACCCAGTCAGCGCAGTCAGTGGAGCTGGCCCGCGCACACGGCGAAGGCTACCAGGCAGACGTTGAGTTCGAGTTCTTCCACGATTCACTCATTGAAGCGCTCGATCTGATCGGTATCGACTCAGTTGGAGCAAAACCTGGCGATACCTTTGACAGGGCCGTCCACGCCTCACGCAAGTCTGTGCGAACAGGTGAACGCGCCTTGGATTGGACCGTGGCAAAGGTGCTACGACAAGGACTTATCCGTCCTGGTGCGGAGCGAGCTTTCCTACCCGCACAGGTAAGCGTTTACCGCTATGACGCGGCCTTAGACACCGCGCCCACTCAGGCATAAATCAATAAATTAGGAAGGAACCCTCGCATGAGCGACAAGGTATATGGAATTGACTTAGGGACGACCTACTCTGCCGTTGCCCTAGTAAACGAACTTGGCATTCCAGAAATCATCAAAAACTTCGTAGGCGACGACACTACCCCCTCGGTTGTGTACTTCAACGACGACGGAACTGTTGACGTCGGCAGCCAGGCCAAGCAGACTCAGGTCAGCGACCCTGACAATGCGTGCTCCCTGATTAAGCGTCACATGGGTGAGGAATACCCGCTCGAATTCCAGGGGCAGGAATACACTCCTGAATCTATCTCTGCGCTGATCCTTAAAGAGCTGGTAAACAACGCCAACAGCCAGAACGGGCTTGATATCAACAAAGCTGTTATCACCGTGCCCGCCTACTTTGGCACCCAGGAGCGTCAAGCTACAAAGCAGGCTGGGGAAATTGCCGGTCTCGACGTCGTCGGTATCATCCCCGAGCCCGTCGCAGCCGCTATCTCACTATGCGCCCGTCAGGAAGAAGAGCAAACCCTGCTCATTTTCGACCTTGGTGGCGGTACCTTCGACACCACCATCCTCAAGACGCGCGCCGGCAACGTGGAAGTCATCGCGATTGACGGAAACCGCCTGCTGGGTGGTGCTGACTGGGACCAGTGCCTAGAAGACCTGTTCTTGCAGCGTTTCATTGAACAGGCTGGTCTTGACGAGGACAATGACCCCTCGCTGGATGACGATTTCATGACTGAGCTGCGAGTGGCGGTAGAAGACGCCAAGAAGATGCTCACCGTACGCGCCTCTACTAACCTGCTGCTGCGTTTCCAAGACAAGAAGCAGCGCGTTGAGGTCACCCGAGAAGAGTTTGAAGCAGCTACCTCACACTTGGTGGCACAAACCATTGAAATCACTCGACGTGTCATCGAAACGGCTAAGGAGAAGTTCCCCAAGCTGCATATTGACCGTTACCTACTGGTGGGTGGTTCTTCACGTATGCCCATGATCAGGGAGGCCCTGACTGAAGCTGGCTTCAACGTAGAAAACACAGACTTTGACCTGTCTGTTGCCAAGGGTGCAGCAATCTTTGGCCAAGGTGAGCTGCCTACGCCAGAATTCTCAAATGCAGATGGCGACGCCGCATCCGGCGACTCAGGTTCAAAGTCACTGTCAGGAGTTGGCCTGCGCCGCACAGTTGTCACCAACGTCCTCTCGCGCGGATTGGGAGTCTGTTTAGCTCGAAAAGTCGGCAAGGACGAATACGATAAGTACATTTACTTCCTCGCACACGCTAACGAGACGCTACCCCTCTCAACATCATTGGACGCTGGCATTCTCTACGATGGTCAGTCGAAGGTATCAGTAGATCTTTACGAGCAGGGCGGCGAAACCGAAACCGAAGAGCCAGAGGCGAACAAGGCTATGGTTTCAGGTCCGAGCACGACCATTACTGGCCTGCCGTATCTGCACGCGCACGACCCCATTGACATCACCCTGGAGGTCTCAACGGAAGGTGTCGCCACCTTGGTCGTTGTCGAACCGCAGAGCGGTAAGTCATTCAAGGCAGAGGCTGCGGTCTCGGTCCTGACTCAAGAAGAAGTCAACAAGGCCAAGCAGCAGATCGCCCTAATCACTACCCGATCCTAAATAGAAGCACAGGAGTGAGGCGAAGACTACGGTGTTCGACAAGAAAGCGTATCGGGATTCTGTTCTGCAACCACTGAAAGCGAACGCATCCAAACAGGCAGCTATTGCAGACGCTCTTCGGGCGCTCAATGATGCAACCGATCGCGCTAGTGTAACTACGGCATTAGCCAAGGCTGATGCCGCCGCACTCTTCGCCCTCACTCCTGGCATGTCTAATGCCGAGTTAACAAAGCACTTCAGGGACCTGGAAATGTTCCTGAACAAAACCAGGATCCCTGTGGTGGTCTCGATCAAGCAATTGGTCAAAACTTCCAAAGCCTCACAGGGTGATTACATTTCCAACCCGGCTTTTTGGGATGAGGTAATTAAAAAGACCTCACAAATCCGCAAGGAGGAGCTTAAAGCTTTTGCTTTAGCCGTTAAACAAGATAATCCTCTTGGTGCTGTTACAGCTGAGGAATTACGTAAAGCGGCTTCGTCCTATGGGATTAGCACATCTGTTAGCGATAAGGAACTGGCAGGTGCAGTTAAAGCAAGAGGGGTAGAGGTATACCCTAAGTTAAAGGTGTCGATGGCGGACTTAGGGGTTTCATCCTCAAAGTTACGTCTGCACCCCTCGTTTCGCAGCCTTGTTGACGTGCTGCTTATACATGAGCGGGGCTCACACCCCAGTGATATCCGCGTATTTGATGAGTTAAGCGCCGTCGTCGATGGACGCAGCCGCCGCCGTGTAACCACCGCTGACATAAAAAAATCTAAGACGGCTGCTAATACCCGCTCTGATGATGCCACGGAAAGCGCCAAGAAAACTCTGACTGTTATTGCGCAGAAGGCTCCTACTGACGCTGCTTTACAAAGCTTCATTCTAGCCTGGTTTGCTGACTTGGCAGATAATCTGGTAGCTCGTCAGGGGCTTACCCCAACATTGGCGCTTAACCGCCTCACAGCGCTTGGCCTCGACGACCATGATGCTCGCAGGCTGGTGGTTAGTGTATCTACGGGGGGCGGCGGCAGCAAAGGTCCAGATTTAGCCAGCGCTAAAGAAATGATTGCTGCTGGTGACTTAGCGGGGGCACGTCGCCTTTACACTTCGTTTATTGGCACAGCTGGGGAGGAAAAAGATCCTGTAGCTTTGCAGGTAGCTGAGGCTCTAGCAGCTGCTGAGAAACGCAAACAATCCGCATTAGATGCTTACCATAAAGCGGTAGAGGCAAAAGACTATGCCCGGGCACGCCAGGCATTAGCTGATGCCCAGGCAGTGGACCATGAAGACACAGAAATTGTCCGTCTGTTGTCTCAGATTCCTCCAGATGCCCCAACTAATTTGCGCCTGACTTATTCTTCAAACCGTAATGGCGTGCTTCTCTCTTGGCGGGGCAGCCAGGATCAAGATGTCAGCTATGTAGTAGTACGTAGTGATTCCGGCGCCCCAGCTAACCCTAAAGCTGGGTTCCAGGTCGTACCTTCAACAACTGAGCAGGAGGCTTTCGACTCCGATCCACTCATTGCGCAACAGTCCATTTACGCAGTTTTTGCGCTGCGACAGGAGGGAGCCTATTCCACTCCGGCAGTCTCTACCCTCACTGTGTTACCTCCACCAACTGATATCAATGCGGCTGTCACCAACACTGATGCAACTGTGTTTTGGCAGGTAGCCAAGCAGGCAGCTGGGGTGTCAGCGGAGGTAGTGGAAGCTGATGGCTCACGCCGTAAATTCCCGGCCACCTCACAAGGGCGAATGGTTATTGACAACCTCAAGCTCGGGGAAAAATACACGCTTGTCCTCAAAGCCCATTACATTGTTAACGGCCAATCTAACCTTTCTGAAACAGCCACAATTGATGTAACTCCACGCGGCACTGTCCAGGCTGTGCGCGACCTGTGCCTAGCCAACGTGACAATGCCTAACGGTAAAGCGGGAGTGCGAGCCAAGTGGAGCGAAGTTCCTGGCTACACCACAGATTTATGGGCCTTCCCTATTGACAGCACTGTGAAGGTAGGTGACCTCCTAAGCGTAGATAAGCTCGACAAGCTAACTGCTAAACGGGTGGTTGGCTCTATCCGCAATGACGGCGCAACCCAGTCAATGGATTTCTATGAGCTGCGAGATATACGCATGCTTGTGCCACTTACTTGGGATGGCAACGAAGCAATTGCCGGAAACTCTCTGGTTACCGGCAAAATGCCGCACCCTCGTGAAGTAGAGGCAATGCGTTTTGGGTCCGAATTGAAGGTCTCCTGGATCTGGCCTCACGGTGATTACATGATGGACGTGACTTGGTCCAGTCTTGACGGGAAAAAGGGACAAAAACGCGTAGATAGGCTTACCTATAAACATGACGGCGGGGTGAATATCCCCAATGCGCAGCTAATTACCGAGGTAGGCGTGGCCACAGTAGTGATTGGCCTCAGCGAAACAGCTGCTTTAACGCCAGTAACCATCAGTCTGGAAGCAGTCCCACCCAGTATGTCCTATCAGCTTAAACTCCCCAAAGGAGTGTTTGGTGGACATGAGGCACGGGCAAGTGTCACCAGTGAAGAATTCACCGGGACCGTGGATCTTATAGCAGTGCTAACCCCTGGGGCTTTTATGCCCGCTAAAGCTACAGATGGACAAGAAATCGCCCATCTCCACTTGGACTTTTCCTCAGGACTAACCCAGTCCTGCACATTCCGCGTGCCCAAACTTAAAGGCCCCTACTGGGTACGTCTATTTGCTGACCCAGCTTCAAAGATCATTCTTAACGATCCACCCACCTCATCCATGAAAGGGTGACAAATGCGTCTAACTAATTTTATGGCTCCATGCCCTTACTGCTACACGAATATTGATTTGCGTAAGGTTACTTTCCGCTGCCTTGGTCGCCCAGTCGCGGGAAAGAAAGCGTGCAGCAAAAAAGTCGACGACGCACGCTCAACGTACTTTGGTGATCTAAACGAGTACTACCCGACTTTCACGCCTTCAAACCGTTCAATGTTCCATGAAATCAGAAGGTCTACGTGCCCTGATTGCCTGGGGACAACCGGTGTGCGCCTATGCCCGCAATGCCACTCGCGTCTACCTGATGGTTTCTCAAGTGATTCCCCGCTTTTTGGTCTAGTTGGTGCCCGCTCAGCAGGTAAGACCGTAATGCTGGCGGTGCTCATGCGCGAGTTGGCAACAAACGGGCCCGTTGCTCGACGCTTCCGGCACGTAATCACCCTGTATGGGGCGAACGAAAAAAACGGCCAGGCTGAGAAACTACAAAACCTCCTTGACCAGATGGAATCTACAGCTGGACAGCTGCCACCACAGACCCAGCAAACCGCTGGAGAAAAAAGCACCCCGGTGGTGTTCGAATGGAAGATGCCTCGTGACGGAATCGCCAAGAGCACGCTAGGCGATTACAAATCAACCGTATTCTCCTTCTACGACACCGCAGGTGAAGACCTGGCCGCCGATGAGCGCGCCCTGAGCATGACATACCTGCTGGCAACCGATGGGATCATCCTTTTGCTTGACCCCTTCAGCTTCCCCAACAACACTGGGCGAAGCAAAGCTCTAGCTGATCAACAGGTCGAAACCTCACCAGAAAACGTCCTGCACGCCATCACAGAAGTTTTGCGTCAAAACGAGCGGACGAAACTAAACCGGAAGATTAAGCAGCCGGTCGCCGTCGTCATCTCTAAAATTGACGCCTTCTGGGATGACATTCCCGCAAACAACCCAATCCGTCAGCCTTCCTCAAAGCTGCCTTACTTTGACGAGACTGAAGCTACGTCCGTGCACGACCACATTGCCTCCCTGGTGTCTCACTGGGGCGGGGACGGGCTATTAACAATGCTCGACACGAACTACGCAAACTACCGTTTCTTCGGCCTATCAGCCCTGGGAGCGGAACCGAATTACTCCACGCAACGCGTCGACGAACGCGGCCTCATCCCCCACCGTGTGGCAGAACCGCTGCTGTGGCTTATGACTGAACGCGGCTTTATCCCGAAGCAAGGCTGAGGAAATGTTTGACGTCGCAATTTATACAGACACGCGGGCCAATGAGGCCATTGACGGCATTGATGGCTTCAACTTTCAAGCCATTTCTGAAGGCATAACCGCTCAAGACCGTCAGGTTATCCGCAGCAACATGCTTCACCGTGTGGTTGTGGGCTGGAACGTTGAGCATGATCCTCTAGATCACCCAGCTTCCTTCGCCTACTACGGGCACAGCGGGCGCTATTACCTCTCACGTGGTATCTCAACGGGTGTCACCAACAATGGCCGCCCCGGCAACCTACTAACCGAGGCTATTGCCACCTCTGATCCTGACGACTTCGGCATGATGCGCCCCGCCCAGCTGCTGGGAGCTACTAACTGGCGCCTTAAAAAGGCTCCAAGCCAGACATTAAACCAGTGGTCTTCCCCGCTTGAGGTAGATCCTGGATTTGAGGCAGAAGCGCTACAGACAATGATTAAGGCTAATGCCTGGGCTGCAAGTATCTTCCCCCAGTTCCTCACCATGGTGGAAGAGGTTACCGACCCAGCCCACAAGCGCCTGATTATTATCACCGCTGACGCAACCCTCGCCATGAAATGGGTTGCTTTGGCTACGCTTTTCATTGAAACATCACGTTCGCTCTCTCTAAGTATCCGTGGTCTCGTAGCAGACCCCATGACTACAAGAGCGGATATTGTGGCAGCCAGCCCAGATTTTGGCCCCCAACCCGATCCTTCCACGCCACGGGCTGGGGTAAACATTATTGATCTAGACCGCCGCGCTATCGCTGAGGTTACCCCCAGCGAATCAGCATTGATTCAAGCGAACTGGTTCCTTAAAGAAGACTCCACCACTGCACTTGCAGCAATTGACGTTGCCAGGCGCTGGGAGGAGTACCTTGGCCGCGACCTTGCTACACGCGCCGCTAGCCTCGCTTCATTCCCCAAAACTCATGGGGATCACACTGATTGGCTCACCGCCACGCAGGCGCTACACGACCTTGCTGAAGCTGAACAAGAAGACGAACTATTCTTCTACGGCGACACTCTGCTTGATATTGCCGTCACCTGCGCTTTAAGCACGCCTGAGGATGCACAGCTAGCAGGTAATACAGTAGTTGCCTTAATACAGGCGGGCAGCCATGACCTCGCTGCTGGGCTTTTAATGTCAGCTTTGGAATCTGCCTGCGCTAGCCCTCATTTACGTGAAGCCCTGCTGGAGACACTTACGACGGCGCCCGCCCAGCTGCGTTTGAACTGGGAGGATGAAAGCGCTAAAGCCCAGGCTTCACTATTGCTATCACAGGTGGCAACTGAGTCTGCTGACAGCATTTTGCCAGCAGTTTTGACCACGGCTAGCGTTATTGGCACCCCACTTGTGGATTCATTACGGCCACAGCTGGTGGCCCGGACTGCGCGTTTGTGGGCGTCTAACCCCGAGTTAACTGAGCAGTGGGAGCAGTGGGAGCATGTCGAGGAGATCGTTGAGCAGCTCGCCCACGCACTTGTGAAGTGTTGGTGTGCAGGTGGTCAGGATGATCTGCGCCTACTTATGCAGGGCACCTGGGCATGGCTGGCAACAAGTCCTGCTTTAACGACGACGTCGCGCGCAATTGTGGGGCAATGGAACGTTGCTGCTGAGCTTGCCAAGCTGCCTACTGTTGAATGCACCGCTCAGCTACAAACTGCGGGGCAGCTGCCACCTGATAGCTGGAGGTTGCTGTTTGGCCAGGCGAAACTGCCTGAAAACTACAAATTTTTCATTGCTTGGGCCCAAACTCAAAGCGAGCTTTCCGTTGAGGCAGGCAGGTGGCTCCTTAAGCAGATTTTTGCTGCCCTGGCTACCGGGGAGCCTCTGGTGGAGCTGCGCCAACTGCTTATTTGCCTGAACCAGTCAGGGATTGGGGTATGCGACAAGCGGCTGCGTGCATATGCTGCGCAAGTAGTTACTGCAACCAAGTATTGTCGCGATGCTGCTGCCTACTCGCGTAGACCAAATCCTTACCTGTCTACGGTGCTAACTTACATTCCAGCTATGTCTCCACTTATGCCAGATTTTCTGGGGCAGATTATTCTCACCAGCCCTGACGCTGTGGGTGTGTCACATTTGGTTGGTGCAAGTGAGCCTTGGGCACGTAAATCTGTCCACTATTTTTTAAGCACCAGACCGAACACTGTTAGGGAAACAGCTAATGCTGTTACCTGGGCCTTGAAAGCCATGCATGGGCCTCTAGAATCCCCCTCTAAGGGGGCTGAGGACTTCCTAGTTGAAGTATCTGACGATCGTGCGCGTAGAGGCCTGGTGAGCCAGGCAGCCAAGGAGAACCTAATAAATCAGCAAACTTTTGGCGCTTTTGAAAACTTTGTTAAAGAGGCAAAGAAGGGGCGCCTTAAGCGGAAACTTACTAAAGCAGCTAGTGGTCTGTTAAACATAAAGGGGCAGGATAACTAATGGATGAGAATTTTGGCTTAATTGCAGTAGCTCTATTTATTGGGCTCGTAGTTGCTGGCGGATTTATTCTCTGGCTAGCTATAGTTTCGCTACTGAAAATCTTTTCTTGGGTAGTTATCTATTGGTGCTGCGCATCAGTTATCGCGGCCATAATTGCTTTAATTACTGGCTTCATTGTTCCAATACGTGTACTTGTTACTGATTTTCCAGAGGAAGAGCCTCAGCTGGCCAGCCCAGACCTGGTGAAAACAAAGCGCATTATTAAGCACGCGCCGCACGGGTTTGCTAAGCACTTTGGCTGGGACGAGGCATGGCCTTTGTATAATCCCTATCAGGCAAAGCTTGATGCGATGGCCGTGCATGCTGATCTGCGCACAGTATTAGTAGATTCCTGCAACATGTTTATCTGGGAACAAGATGATTCACTTACTCCCAGCATACCTGAGTGGCTTCATGATTTTGGAGATATATTTGGACCCCTATCCAAAATTCCTCTATGGTGCCTTTGGGCTATTTTTATTCCCATCCCATATGTCGCATTTGTAGTAGTTCTATACATTTCTTACATAGTTTGGCTACTCGTTATGGCTGTTATTGGCAGCATCGTTTGCCTGTTACAGCTGCTATTTATATCGCTGTATCGGTTATGGGACCACGCTCGGATGTCTCGACTGCGGGCCAGCGTTAAATGCCCCTACTGCTACGAGACCAACCCTCAGCCGGTCTATCACTGCCTTAACCCGGATTGCACAATTGTCCATCACGATATTTCTCCGGGGCCGCTTGGTATTTTTGCGCGTCACTGTGCCTGCGGAGTTAGTTTCCCAACTACGGTTAGGGGAGCTGCAGAAATGCTTACTGCACTATGCCCCAGCTGTGGGGCACAACTCGTGGCAGGTAGTGGATCCCGTATGACTATTCAGCTTCCTGCTTTCGGATCTGTTGGCGCCGGCAAAACCCGTTTCTTTGCAGCAGCACTTACAGCAACAAGGAATCAACTTGCAGCCACTAATGGCTCACTAACGGGACTTAATCTTGAGGCAGATGGTTTCTTGCGAGCCTCCGCTCAAGCTTTGGATTCTGGCACTGCCACTGAAAAAACAATCCATACTATGCGCCCAGAGGGACGACCGCTCAAGCTGACAACTGGCTCTGGCAAGACTGTTGAGTTGCAGGTTATGGATGCAGCTGGAGAGAGTTTCACTAACTTGCAGGCTACCGAAGAGCTCACCTACGTTAACTCGGCACCGACAATGGTCTTTGTACTTGATCCGCTTGCTTTACCACGCGTAAAGGCACAAATGAGTACTGCCCGTGATCTATCTAAGATCTTGGTTGCTACCGGTGACCAAGAGGAAGCCTATGCTTCAGTGGTTGACAGGCTTAACTCAGAGGCTGTGGACCTTAGAAACCGCCACCTTGCCGTAGTTCTCACAAAGACTGATGTGCTTCGTAAGCTTCCTATCGGGAAATCTCTAGATCCACAAACTTCCGATACTGTGCGTGATTGGCTGATTGGGATTGAACAAGATGGTTTTGTTCGCCGTATTGAGAGCGATTTTGGGGATGTACGTTTCTTTGCGATCGACTCTTTAGTTTTGCGCGACTTGCATGATCCGCTAAACCCCCTGCGAGTTATCGACTGGGTACTGAGTTCTCAAGAAGTACCAATTAAGCTATTGCCTTCACTGAAACCTGAAGCTACCAGCAAGGGTCCGGACTCTAATTCTTAGAATCAGATCCCCAAAGTCGTCAACTCATAACAAGAGAAAGTGAACATACAATGAACGATGACGACCCCACTGACCGCATTTATAGTGATGCCGACGTTCCTGACACTTATAGAGTTTTTCGCTGGCTCTGGAGCCTAGTTCACATACTTATCTTTGGGGTTCTTTTATTTATTTTTATCGACTGGGCAATAACTGACCACCAAGGAATTAGTGCACTGAACGCTTGGCTTGATTGGTGTGAATCACTTCGTAAATCAGTGAGCGGCTTACTTCACTATCCATGGGAATAAAATTAGATAGGCTATATAGCTAACCAGGTGACGCGTTGTACTGACTCTCGGACAGGGTTTTAATTCCAACTATGTCCAGGATGTAAAATTATTTTTTACTTTCAGTCTACGAACACTAAAAAATACTATACTAGTAGAGATCAACCTGATCATAAGGAGGAGCAACTTATGGCCAAGGATTCTGAATACTGGGACCCAGAAAATTCACACGTAGAAGATTGGCAGCCAGGGCAGGGCCACTGGAAGCCCGGCGACAAGATGCCAAAATTCTCTAAAAAGAAAGTGAATGAGTACGTCGAGAAGCGTACACAAGATATGGTTGCTGAAGTTCTAAGGGAACTTGACAGTCGTTACCCTCCTCGCCGATGAGGTAAATGCACGTCGATAGCACCCTACACTAGGGGCTTTCTAACGAGCACACTCGTTGGGGTTTTTACACAATAACCTCAATATTGGCAAGGCTAATCTGCCTACCACACAAGTAAGTGGGTGGCTACCATAAAGATTGGTAACCACCCGCTTACTTGCTACTCTGCAATTTACAGCTCTGCTATTGGTTAACTAATTAGCTCTCGAAAAGGGCTTTATAACTATGTCCAGAATGTGAAATTAGTTTTTACTTTCGGTCTACAAACGCTAAAAAATACTATATTAATAGAGATCAATCCGATCACAAGGAGGACCACTCATGGCCAAGGATTTTGAATACTGGGACCCAGAAAATTCACACATAGAAGATTGGCAGCCAGAACAGGGACACTGGAAGCCCGGCGACAAGCCGCCTAAATTTTCTAGAAAAGAAATGAAGAAGGCTATTAAGAAGCGCGTGGAAGAGCTCGCAGCGGAATCCGAAGAGAGGGTTAATCGGCGGTACTCTTCCCACTGATGGGGTAGATGCACGTCGATAACACCTCACACTAGGGACTTCCTAGCAAGCTCACTCATCAGGGTTATTTTGCACAATAACCCTGATGTTGGCAGATCCAATCTGCCTGATACACCCAAGTTAAGCGGGTGGCCACCAATTACGGTAGCCACCCGCTTAACTTGCTACTCTGGGATTAGAGAGGAACTTAAACTAGTTATAGACGAAAGCGAAGTATAAGCCTTAGCCCTATAATTTAGGGCCAGTTTTTCTTTCAATAGAATGTGACTGTGGTTGCCGCGCTTTTTTGTCACCGATCTCATGCGCTTTACTTTTTATCCCAGCAATCACGTCCGCTTTAGTATGCAACTGCTCACCATCGCCCCTAGCTAAAACATACGCATGTTTAATACCATCTTGCACAATACCGGGCACACCCAACCTGACAGCACGCTCTTGAAGTAAACCAATTCGCTCAATAACCGCAGCCCTATTAGCCACATTCCCACGCAAATTCTCAAGAACACCCACAGCCCCAACAGGCTTTAACCACTGACCACCAACACCACGTTCATTGTCATAATGAACTACGCCAGCCCTATCAACAATACTAATACGCTTAACCGATAAATCAGCCTCAGCAGCACGTAAAGTTTTCGGCGTTCCTTCCAACCCAGCATTATGAGCCTCTAACGGAGTCCAACGTGCAGCTTGCCCCTCTTCTAAAGCATTAATATAACGCTCTAAACATCCACTCCACGACTCTGCTGGACTAACCCCCAACACAATTAAATGAGTAGAAGCACCCGCCTCAGCAAACTGCCTAGTCGTACCTAAAGTTGTTTCCGGATTACGTAGCGTACCTTCAACCACACAAGAATATCCATTTTCAGAGGCATAATCTAACGATTGCCTCACCAACCAGCCAGACAACTCAGCCGTCTCGCGCGGCATAACTTCCGGATCAGGCAACGCACATAACTTTTCATAATCCGGGTGAAATTTACGAAAATCATCACCAATAATCGACACAAAAGTTTGCCCCGAATAAAACGTCTTTAAAGAAGCCTCTAAGGCCCTAGTTTTACCCGCCCCAGGCTGGGCACCAATCGAAACTAGAACCGGCGACACAGAAGGCACCACACCACCAAAAAGCTCAGTCTTGGCAGTATTCCAAGCTCTTCGAGCAGTAACTGCATCGACCATGGTTACTTCACCCCACGCGCATAGTTGATGTACCGCAACTCATGCTTGAAAGCCTCCATCATGGCAACTATCGCCGCACGATCATTAGAATCAACCGACCGACGCGCATCCCTTACCCGATGGGACTCACCAAGCCAAAACCTATCTTGCTCTTCATCACCCGCATCCTGCGCCGCATACCTCAACGCAACAAACGCCCCCATAAGCCGCGTACCAGTTTCATAGAAAATGTCATACAAAACACTCAACTCAGTATCAGCCCAACGACCCAAATCAGCCACGAAAACCACACCTTTCACTACATGATGACATCATGATATCCCTACACGCCGACCTCTACAGGTTCACCTTCCTGACGTTTTTGTTAGGGGACTATCGCTAACCCCCAACAAGCGGGTGGCCACCAATTACGGTAGCCACCCGCTCATGCAGCTCTGACTTGCTACTCTGCGCTTGCAGCTGTGCCACTGACGGCCGGCTGCTATTTTGCTGCTCTGCTCTAGCAGCCGCCGTCACCTAGCAGATGTCGGCCCACTGCTAGTTGACTGCCACTGCTACTACTTGGCGGTCTCAATCCATTCCAGCGGGATACGCGTGAAATACAGCCCCTGCATCTCGCGCTCCCACAGCAGGCCCAACATGCCATCAGGCAGGATAGTCATGCACTGGTAGACGTAGTGGGCGGGGTTGAAGGTACGCGAAGCGATCCAGGTGCGTCCGCCGTCCTCAGATAGACGCAGCACGCCCCGGCCTCGGTAGGGGCGCATCTGTGAGGCGTTGGCGAACACCACCCGTTCAGGGCACTCCTCGCTGGGCCAAGGCACAGCGTTGGGCTGGCAGAAAATCTCGGTGATTTCCTGGGCAAAATACACCTCACCCCAGGTTTCGCCGCCGTCGGTGCTGATCGCTGCGGCCACCTTCCCACTGGGGTGCTGGTTGCGCATAAGCATCAGCAGGGAGCCGTCGGCGCGCTCAATCAAAGTGGCTTCGTGAGTAGCGCCAGCCTCCGTATCCAAGGTGCGCGAGTCAATCTGGCGGCCCTCAAAAATGCGCCCGTCATTAGGGGATTTGCCGCGCTTCCAGGTGGCTCCCCCGTCGTCGGAGTAGACGACGGCGGCTGAGAAGTGCCGCTTGTGCTCGCCGTTGTAGTAGATGGGCACAACCAACCGCCCACTGCGTAGCTGCACGCCCGTGCCCGGGGAGGTGCCGCAGAAGGACATCCACTCTTCCTTCAC
>ERZ773196.329-NODE-329-length-30207-cov-15.077806_pt1 | contig 30207 bp, 26 predicted proteins | sample MGYA00581009_ERZ773196 | MGnify/ENA primary metagenome ERZ773196 (study PRJEB29015, sample SAMEA2738162) | human oral metagenome | biome: human oral; feature: human-associated habitat; material: saliva | place: China | collected 2243 ... | reverse complement strand
TCAAACTCTCAAAGCCGAGACTTCCCTGATTCACATTGCGGCACAGGAAAAACAGGCCGAGACAGAGTATAAAGCCGATAGGGCCGATCCGGCACCAGGAGCGGAGACGCATCTCGCGCGAAAGCTGATCCTCCGGCAGGGTGAGCAACAACTGCCAGAGCCCCAGAAAGCTCAGAATGCCGTAGTGGATTTCCTGCCCGAAGGCGCCCGCGACCGCCTCGACAAGCGCGCCCGCAAACAAAATCGTCGCGCCTCGCCGGAATTTGTTCTTCCCGAGCGCGTAGCTATAGCCAGACAGAAAAATAAAGCTCCAGCAGATGCTCTGCTGCCAGACATAGCCGGGCAGAGCGCTGTACCAGTCAAAGCCCGGCAAGCGAAAATAGTAGACCAAATCCCAGAGACCGTGGTACAGACACATGTTGATCACCGCGATGCCCCGCCAGACATCGAGCCACATAAGACGCGGCTGCTTCTCTTCTTTTTCCGTCATTTCCCTCTGTTCTTTCATCCGTCACCTGTCTCTCTGCGCTGCCCGGAGAACTCCGGTCTCCGCCTTCATTTTCCCCTGTATTTTAGCAAAATTCTTCCCGTTTTCACATGTTCAGACAGCCCTCTCTATGATATGATAAAAAAATAACAAAACAGGGAGGGACACCCCATGAAACAGAAACGAAGCTTCTTGCCGTATCTCCTCATTCTGATCGGCATCATACTTCCGCTTTTTCTGATGCAGCACCTCATGCAGACCACAGCGCATAAGGGCGGCGTCGCGAAAAAGGATATTCCGGCCGATGCCGTCACCGCGACCGCCTCGGCGCAGGGCATGAACGGCCCGGTCGAGGTCGAAGTCATTGCGACGCCGGACCGGATTTACTCCGTCAAAGTCCTGGATCACCACGAGACCGAGGGCATCGGTACCGTGGCGATCGGCGAGCTCCCGGAGAAAATCTTCAAAAACCAGAGCTATGAGCTCGATGCCGTCTCGGGTGCAACCCTCACCAGCAACGCAATCCACGACGCCGTAAAAGCGGCGCTCGAGCAGGGCGGCATTGACCCGAAGCCCTTCTCGACCGCAGTCCACGAAGTCCGCGAAAAGCAGCCGGATCAGACCCTCGACACCGACATCGTGATTGTCGGCGGCGGCGGCGCCGGTCTGACCGCTGCGATTGAGGCGGCAAATGCCGGCAAGAAAATTGTGATTCTCGAGAGTCAGGCCATGGCGGGCGGCAATTCGATTCGCTCGACCGGCGGCATGAACGCGGCAAAGACCCCCGAGCAGGATAAGAACAGCTTCGACGAGGCGGCAGGTGTCGAGAAGACCCTTAAGACCGCCGAGGAAAAATACGCAGACAATGCGGCAATCACCGCGCTCGCGGCTACCGTGCGCGAACAGTGGGCGGCCTACCAGGCAGCTCCGAACGGCTACTTTGACTCCGTGGAGCTCTTTGAGCTCGACACGATGATCGGCGGCAAGGGGCGGAATAACCCCGAACTCGTCAAGGCACTCGCCGAAAACTCGGCGGATGCCATTCAGTGGCTTGATAGCATCGGCGCGCCGCTGCCCTCCGTCTCGAGCTTCGGCGGCGCTTCCGTGAAGCGCATTCACCGCCCGGTCAATGCCGAGGGCAAGACCGTCTCGGTCGGCACCTTCATGCTCCCGATTCTCGAGGAGAACGCAAAGAAAATCGGCGCGGATCTCCGTCTCGAGACCAGAGCCGAGAAGCTCCTCACCGATGAGAGCGGCAAGGTGGTCGGCGTCGAGGCAGTCGGCCCGACCGGCGAGAAGGTCACCGTCCATGCAAAGGCCGTGATTCTTGCGAGCGGCGGCTTCGGCGCAAACCTCGAGATGGTCACCAAGTACCGCCCGGAACTGAAGGGCTTCATGACCACCAACGCAAAGGGCGCACAGGGTGACGGCATTGTGATGGGCGAGGCCGTCGGCGCAGATACCGTGGATCTCGACCAGATTCAGATTCACCCGACCGTCGAGATGAATACGGCGGCACTGATTACCGAGGGACTCCGAGGCGACGGTGCGATTCTCGTGAACAGCGACGGCAAGCGCTTCACCGACGAAGTCGGCACGCGCGACGCGGTTTCCGCCGCCGAGATTCAGCAGCCCGGCAGCTTTGCTTATCTGATCGTCGATCAGGCGATGACCGACGCTTCCAATGTCATTCAGGGCTACATCAAGAAGGGCTACACGACGCAGGGCGACAGCTATGCGGCGCTCGCTACCGCCCTGCAGATTGACCCGACCGCCTTTGAGACCACGATGAACGAGTGGAACGCAGCGGTCGAGGCAAAGACAGACAGTCAGTTCGGGCGCACAAGCTTTGCGGCACCGCTCAGCACGCCGCCCTACTACGCAATCAAGGTCACGCCGGGCGTCCACCACACGATGGGCGGTCTCCGGATTAACCCGAACACCGAAGTCCTGACCGCAGACGGCAACCCGATTCCGGGCCTCTTCGCGGCGGGCGAGGTGACAGGCGGCGTGCACGGCGCGAACCGCCTCGGCGGCAATGCCGTCGCAGACTTTGTGGTCTACGGCCGCATTGCGGGCAAGCAGGCAGCTGCTTACCTCAGCCAAAATTAATTTGCTCCTTTCGTTACACTACCTACCATAAAGCTTCAAGAAAGAGAGAGACCCCGGCGCTGCCTGCTTTTCGCAGGCAGCGCCGGGGTCTTTTGAAGTAACGCTGAGATATACAAACGGCTCTCGCCGCAGAAAAAGATAGTATAGTCTCTGCATTTTAAGGGAAAGTCATCCTTGTTAAGGGAATCCTATTTTGTTCTGTAGTAGCAGGTACTTTTGCCCTTGCCTTCACGCTTCAGTTCACCGGATGCAACGAGCTTGCGCAAAGCGCCCGAATGTCCTGTTTGGTAAAGCGCCCGATTTTTATCCTTGATTAAGGAATCGTTGAACTCTCTCATTCCCTTACCTCTTCTTGCTTTCCCTTAAATGGTATCGCAAATTAAGGGAAAGAATAGCTCTTTCAGGGCATTTCTCCTGAATCGCATCTCTTTTTTAAGGGAAACTGTTTCGAAGAAATCAAATGAAACAAAAGCCCTGAATTGCCGACCTTCCTGGCAATTCAGGGCTTTTGCTTTTCTTCGTTTCGCTTTCGCGATACGCGTCTAATGTATTTCGTCTCAGGCTTTCTCGAGCAAGCCGAGTCTTGTGAGCACCTCGCTCACCTCGCGGACCGGAATCACCTCGAGCTTCTCCCGCACTTCGGGCGCGACATCCTCGAGATCCTCCGCATTGTCCGCGGGGATGAATACAGTCTTTACGCCCGCCCGCTCGGCCGCCATCAGTTTCTCCGACAGGCCGCCGATCGGCTTCACCTCGCGCTGCAAACTCACCTCGCCCGTCATCGCGACCGTCGAGGGAACCGCCTTGCCGGTCAGAAGGGACGCGAGCGCCGTGGTCAGTGTGATACCCGCGCTCGGACCGTCTTTCGGCGTCGCGCCGTCCGGGACATGGATGTGGAGATCGTTTTCCGCAAAAAGCTGTGCCTTCTCCGGGAAGAGCGCTTTCACCTTGCTGACCGCAAGCTCCGCCGACTCTTTCATGACATCGCCGAGCTGTCCGGTCACATGAATCTTGCCGCTCCCCTTCATGAACAGGGTCTCGATGTAGAGAATCTCGCCGCCGACCGCGGTCCAGGCGAGACCCGTCACAATGCCGGGCGTCGTATTCTCGCGCACCTTGCGGTGCAGCATCGGGTGCGTGTCCATCAGAGACCGCAGATTGTCCCGCGTGACGGTGAGCGGCTGCCTGTCGCGGAGATACTGTACGGCCGCGCCGCGGCAGAGCTTATCGAGGCAGCGCTTTAAACCGCGCACGCCCGCCTCCCGCGTGTAATCCGAAATCAGAATGTCCAAAATCTCATCCGGAATCGACACCTGTTCCGCTGTGAGCCCAACGCCGTCGAGTGCCCTCGGGAGCAGATGGCGCTTTGCGATTTCCTTCTTCTCAAGCGGCGAGTAGCCCTGAAACGAAATCACTTCCATGCGGTTTAAGAGCGGCGCCGGAATGGTCTCGAGACTGTTCGCCGTGCAGACAAAGAGCACATCCGAGAGATCGTAGGGCACATTCAGATAGTGATCGGTGAAGCTGTTGTTCTGCTCCGGATCCAGTACTTCGAGCAGCGCGCTCGCGGGATCGCCGTGGAAACTTGTTGAGAGCTTATCCACCTCGTCGAGCACCATGACCGGGTTCGAGACGCCGCTCTTCTTGATGCCGTCCATGATGCGCCCCGCCATCGCGCCGATGTAGGTTCTCCGGTGACCGCGGATATCCGCCTCGTCGCGCACACCGCCGAGACTCACGCGGACATACTTTCTGCCGAGCGCGCGCGCGATCGAGGCGCCGATGCTGGTCTTACCCGTGCCGGGTGCGCCGACAAAGAGCAGAATCGAGCCGGACTGCTGTCCCTTCAGAGACATCACCGCAATCTGCTGCAAAATGCGATCCTTCACTTTTTTGAGACCGAAGTGATCCTCGTTCAGCACCTGCTCCGCCGCCGCGAGGTCAATCGCCGCCGCTGCCTCCTTCTTCCACGGGAGATTCGTCACATAGTCGAGGTAATCGTAGAGCAGGCCGCTCTCCGCACTCTGCTGCCCCTCCTGCTTGAGGCGCTTCAAGACCTTCTCGGCCTCCGCCTTCGCACTCTCGTTCATCCCGAGGTCCTGAATCTTCAGCTCAAACTTCCTGAGATCCGAGACTTTTTCGGGGTGCAGGTTGTCGAGCTCCTTTTGCAGATATTCAATCTGCTTTTTCAGCGCGTTCTCGCGGTACATCTTCTGATATTCCTCTTCCTGCGCGCTGCTAGCCTCGCTGTTCACCTTGTGAAACTCCAGATTTTCGCGGAGCAGTTCCTCTAACTTTTGCTCCCGCTTCTCGCGGCTGTCCTCGGCGAGAATGTCCATCTTCTCCTCGGGCGAATTGATGAGCCAGCGGTTCACAATGCCCGCGATGTCGCCGAGCGACGCCCAGCGGGACATCATGCCGCGGAGCATGGGACCGAACTGCGGGTTGTCGCCGTAAGCCTCGAGCATGTGCCGCTTCATCTGCTTCAGCCGCTCCGCCGAGACCGTCTCGTCGAGATCCTCAATGTCCGGCCTGCGCTCCACATCGAGATCAATGCTGTGATCGGGGTAGATGTTGACCGACTTTAGGTCGACGCGCGTATTGCTGCGGAATACCAGCACGCCCTGCTCGCCGACCTCGACCACGGTGCCGCTCACGCCGATCGGATAGAAATCGTCCGCGGTGAGCTCCTCCCTGGTCTTGTCCTCCTTCATAAAAATCAGAGTCACACGCTCTCCCGAGACCGGGACTCTGCCTATCATTTTATCAAAACGCTCCAGTGAGAGCGGAATACTCGCGCCGGGCACTGCCAGAATGTTATAAACCGGTACAACTGCCATGTATCAACCTCCTCTGCGCTTGCTGTTATATTTGTTATGTAACAGAATGATACCAGCGCACAGAAGTTCCGTCAAGCGCATCTTTTCGCCTTACCCGCCGTCTCAGATCTGGTAGTCGCTGTAATTCTTCTGATTCATCACGAGGTGGCGCGGCAGACCGGCGACCATCATCGGGTTATAGTGCCCCTGAATCAGCGGCTTCACATAGCTCACGAACTCATCGGTCACATAGTCCCCGGCCGCGTTGATCCAACTGCGCGGCACCAGCTTCTCGCCGTTTGCAATCCGGTGCACATCGTAGACGCCGATGGCCGACTGGTAGGGGTCGTCCGAGACGCGGTCTATCACGACCATCACGCCGCTCGAGCCCTCATCCGCCGCTTTGACCGTCGCACCGCCGACCGCAAACGCCTCGTCCACATCGACGCGGCTCGCGAGATGCGCTGCCGCGCGCTGCAAAGTCGAGAGTTCCACGGCGCGGGTCTTGATGCCGAGGCGCTCGTGCACGAGCCCCGCGAGATAGGAGGCTGTGCCCGTCATCTGGATATGCCCGAACGCGTCCTTGCTGTGCGCGCCGTCCGCGAGCTCGCAGACATAGGCGCCGTCCGCCGTCCGTATGCCCTCGGAGACCGCCGCGACAATCACATCCTTCTTCTCGAGCAGCCCCGTCACGCGCTCCACAAAGGCCTCAATGTCAAAGGGCACTTCGGGGAGGTAGATGAGATCCGGGCCGTCGCAATCCTCCTGGCGCGCGAGTGCCGTTGCGCCGACGAGCCAGCCGGCATTCCGCCCCATGATCTCGATGATGTTCACATTTTTCTTCTTATAGGAAAAGCCGAGCGCGTCGCGAATCACTTCCTTGGTCGAGGCCGCAATATACTTTGCCGCCGAACCGAAACCCGGCGTGTGGTCGGTAATCGCGAGATCGTTGTCGATGGTCTTCGGGCAGCCCACAAAGCGCTGCTTTGCGCCGGTGAGAAGTGCGTAGTCCGAGAGCTTCCGTATCGTGTCCATCGAGTCGTTGCCGCCGATGTAGATAAAGACTTCGATGTCCAGTTTGTCGAGCAGCGCAAACACCTTGTCAAAGACCTCTTTGTCCTCGTGAATCTCCGGCAGTTTGTAGCGGCAGGTGCCGAGGAAAGCCGACGGCGTGCGCTTCAGAAGCTCGAGCTCCAGCTCATTCCGGATATAGTCCGAGAGATCCACATACTGCTCATCCAGAAAGCCCTGAATGCCGAAGCGCATCCCGTAGACCTTCTGATAGCCACGTTCTTTTGCTGTCTTGAAGACACCCGCAAGACTCGAATTGATGACAGCGGTGGGACCGCCCGACTGCCCGACCAGCACATTCCCTTTCATGACATTTCCTCCTTTTTCTGCGCTGAACAGCCAAACTTTTCAGCTCTTTTTAGTATAACGAAAGTTTTAAAAAGAATCCAGTGTGAGAAAAAGAGCGAAGAACTAAGGTTCTTCGCTCTTTTTTCTTTCTCTTCGATTTTGCAAACGCGTCAGGCGAGGCTCGCCGCCGATCTTGCCTGCAGGAAGCCGCGCAGCCGCTCTCTGACCGGGCGTCCGATGATAATCGCAAGGCCGAGCTTAATGCAGTCGAGCGGGACAAACGGATAGACGCAGACCGCAAGTGCCTTCGAGAGCGCCATCTTGGTCTGTCCGACAAACCATGCGGTGCCGGCCGCATAGCAGATAATCAGCGCGACAAACATCACAACCGCCTGCAGCGGGACATTCTGATAGAAGCGCTCCACCACGAAGCCCGTCATCAGCGCCATCAGGATGAAGGCCATCAGATAGCCGCCGGTCGGTCCCAGAATCTTTGCCGGGCCGCCGCTGTAGCCGGACATGACCGGAACGCCGACAAAGCCGATCAGCAGATAGACAAGGTAGGCAACGGTGCCGTTCCGCATGCCGAGAATGTAGGCAGCGAGGTATACCAAAAGCGGGGTCAGCGAAAAGGGTACTGCGCCGATCGGAATCGACATGGGGCCAAAGATACACATCAGCGCTGTCATCACTGCAATCAATGCCATGTTGCGAATATCCAAACGTTTCATTCTCTACTCTCCTCTTCCTGTGCGTTTTGCACTAACGCCTAGCATACTCGTCCGATCTGCGATTGTCAACCTCGAACATAGTTTCGGTTGACAAATTTCGTTTAGACTGGCTATACTGGGCAAGGAATTCATTGAATATATTCGGGAGGCATGCGATATGAACGCATTGAAACTGGCAGAGGAAATCATTGGCGGGCGCCGTCTGAAGCGGGGCGATCGGGAACTGGAGGAGCTTCTGACCGTGGATCTCACGGAGCTCTGTCAGGCAGCGGACAAACTCCGCGAGACCTATTGTGAGGACAAAGTCGATTTATGTACGATTATCAACGGCAGAAGCGGCCGCTGCAGCGAGGACTGCAAGTACTGCGCACAGTCCGCACACTCGAAGACCGGCTGCGAGGAGTATGCGTTTCTGCCGGAGGATGTGATTGTCGCTGCCTGCAAGGCGAACGAGCGCGAGGGTGTGGACCGCTTCTCGATCGTGACCTCCGGGCGCTCACTGACCGGCGAAGAGTTCAAGCACGCGCTCGCCGCTTACCGCCGCATGGCCGAGGAGTGCAAGATTGATCTCTGCGCCTCCCACGGCTTTCTGACGAGAGAGCAGCTGCACGAGCTGCACCTCGCAGGCGTCACGAGCTATCACGACAACATTGAGACCTCACGCCGCTTCTTCCCCGAGATTTGCACGACCCACACCTTTGACCAGAAGCTCGAGACCATTCGCGCCGCCAAGGAAGAGGGGCTCTGCGTCTGCTCCGGCGGCATCATCGGCATGGGCGAGACCTGGGAGGATCGCATCGACATGGCGCTGACCCTCGCCGAGCTCGGCATCGAGTCGATTCCGGTCAATGTCCTGATGCCGATCAAAGGCACGCCGCTCGGCGAGCGCGAAATTCTGAAAGACGAAGAGATTCTGCGGGCACTCGCAATCTTCCGCATGATTAACCCCGAAGCGAATATACGCCTCGCGGGCGGCCGTTCGGCGCTCTCCGACAACGGCGCGCACAGCTTTGCCTGCGGCGTCAGCGCTACCATCACCGGCAACATGCTGACCACGAGCGGCTCCACGATTCAGCAGGATAAGGCAATGCTTCGCGCAATGGGCAGAGATGTGCAGCCTGAGTGGGAAAAGTATCCGGTGCGCCCCGCCTGCTTCGAGGGCGGCAAAAAGAGCGCGCAGTAAGCCTGCTATCGGCCTTTCCGGCGGTGAGCCTTCCGAGTTTACATTTGCGGCGCAACAGATGCGGAACATTCAATCCCGACATGGGGTGATGCATTCGTGTGGAGCGAACTTCATAGGACATCTCCCTACCCCGAACTCCGGAGCTAGCACCAACTCTTTTTGTTCGCTTAGCCGAAAAAGAGGCATACAGCTTTCGCTGTATGCCTCTTTTTTGATTCCGCTCACTTCTTCGCGCTCTCCTGGGCAAAGGTGCGGAAAATCTGCTTGACCTCGCCGTCTTTGATCACAACCGAGATGACCTGCGGGCCCCAGCCCTTGGCCTTGTCGGCCTCGAACGCCTTCTTAATCTGGTCAGTCTGGTAGGTGACACCGTTCTGCTGGTTCAGATCCGAGTAGTCCATGTAGACCACATCGCTCGCGAGCTTCAGCTCTTCCATGCCGATCGAGTAGTAGAGCGGCGTGCCGTCCTCGCTCTCGGTGCGGAAGTAGTCGCCGTCCTGCAAAAGGCTCACGCCGCCGTTTGCCACACCGCCGTTGATGATGACCTCCGGGAAATTGCCGGTCTCGGCGTTCTTCTTGTCGATGGTCTTGATTGCGACATTGTGATTCGCGACCTGAAGCACATCGCCCACCTTCAGCGCATTGATTTTTGCCACATCATAGCGGTCAAAGGCAAAGAACTCTGCCTTTACGGTCTTGCCGTTGAAGCTGTCCGCATCCAGCTGCACCGGGAAACCGCCGTTCTGGTGGTCGGTCTTAGCCGCCTCGGGTGCAATGATGCTGCCGCCTGCCGCCGTGGTTCCCTCTTCGACCGTAGAAGCCGCAACCGTGGTCTCCGCCGCCGTGCTCTCCTGCTTCGAACCGCCGCAAGCGCTGATGCTGAGTGCCGCCAGTGCCGCAACGCAGAACAATCCTGCTTTTCTCATATAGAACCTCCCGTCATTTACCTGCCATTGTCTTTTGCTCTTGAACCTTAATCTTCATTATACCGGTTTACAGAAATGAATTCAAGCCGCGCCGCGGGCATAAAAAGAGAGGGCTGCGACTTTCATCACAACCCTCTCATACGCTGCGGGAAATGGGACTTGAACCCACACGGCTTGTGGCCACTAGATCCTTAGTCTAGCCTGTCTGCCAATTCCAGCATCCCCGCTCGGTACTTCGTTATTCTACTATGGCGTTCCGGAGAATGCAAGCACTTTTTTATTTTTTTTGCAAAATCAGTTTCACCGCTAGATTGCAAGATCAAGTAGGACAGATTGAAATAATTCCTACAGCGAACTGTAATGAAAAGATTTTCGCTGGATTGCAAGATCCGGTAGGACAGTTTGAACTCATGCCTACCGCGAATCGCGGGGCAGGGGGTGCCGCTGTTTTCCTGTCATTCATGCAATCTGTCATTCATGCTATAATGAGGCGAAACAGTTTTCAGTCTCCGGAAAGGATACCCCATGGCATTTGATTACCCGATTATTCTCACCGAACGTGACGGCCGCTTTCGGGCCGCTTTCCCGGATTTTCCGGGCTGCTACGGCGAAGGCGCGGACCGCGCCGACGCGATCGATGACGCGCGCGCGGAGGGCGTCCGCTGTATTCTCCAGGAACTCGAGGAGGGCAATCCGCTCCCGCTCCGCTCTCTCCCGGAGGATCTCTGCCGAGACAATGCGGGCGAAGTTGTGATGCTGACCCTCACCCTGCCCCGCGAAGAGAACTGGAGCTGGCTCGGTTAAATCCGAAACCGCCTCACGCCCAGTTCTTCCAGACCTCGGGTTGATAGCCGACCGTCGCCTGCGCGCCGTTTCGCACGATGGGCTGTCTTAAAATTTCCGGGTGTTCCAGCAAAAAGGCTTCCCTGTCCTCTTCCGCCGTGTGCTGAAACCAGATCACAGTCTCCTTCGCCTTCGCGGCGGTGTCGACCAGAGCTTCCGCGCTGCCGAGCGCCCGGCACACCGCGCGGAGTTCCCCCTTGCTGAGTCCCTTCTCAAAGAGATCCACGCGCTGCACCGGGATGCGGCGCTCCTTAAAATAGCGCTCTGCCTTTTTCACATCAAAATTCTTGCCGCCGCCGAAAATCTGAATGTTCATATTCCACCTTTCCTCCTATCCCGCTCTCCGTCCGATGATCTGTCATTTCCGCGGATAAGCACTCGCTATCGTCCCTGCAGGCGCAATCGCGGCAGTTCTTTTCTCTCTTCTTCCCTCACGCACTTACGCTCTTTTCCCACATCGATGCTTTGGCTTTCGGCAGTCCTTCCGCACGCCCGCAGGAAGCGCGTGTTGCCCGTGCACGCAGACTCGCCCGCGTGAGCACGCCCCGGACTCTCCGCGGTCCGGCCGAAAAGATGCCCTCTTTATTTTTGCTCTAAAATCCCCTTCATTTCCGCAAGCTCCCGCAAGGCAAGCAGGGCCGCATTGCCGCTCCCGAGCGGCGGCTCCGCCCAGATGACCCGCCTGACCTTTGAGAGGCAGGCCTTTGCCGCTTGCAGGTCGGGCGCCGAAACCGGTTCGTAGGGCGCGGTCTCAATGACCTTTGCGGCAAGGCGGATTGCCACCGGGTAGTCCAGATCCGCAGGGCTGAAAATCCCGGCCGCAAAGGAAACGCCCTCGCGCCGAAGCCGCCGGTAAACCGGTATGCCGCTTCCGCCGCCCGCGAGTACCAGCGTGTCCGGCGGCGTGCCCTCCGTGCGCCGCGGCAATTCCGCACTGCCGGAGAGCGCGTCGTAGGCAGCGCTCAGTCCGTAAATGCGACGCATATTCTCTTCGGAAAGCGCCTCTTCCGGCGAAACGGGCGGCAGCACCTTGCCGTCCGCGACAAGCAGCACGCGGTCGGCACATTTGAGCGCGAGGTCCGGCTCGTGGAGCGAAACCAAAACCGCGAGTCCCTCCCGGGTCGCGAGATCCCGCAGCAAACCGAGGAGCTCTATCTTATGACGAAGGTCGAGAAACGCCGTCGGCTCGTCGAGCAGAATGAGCCGCGGCTCCTGCGCGAGCGCCCTGGCGAGCAGCACGCGCTGGCGCTGGCCGTCACTCAGCTCCGCAAAGGGGCGCTCTCTGAGTTCTTCGGTGCGCACATAGGCCATGGCGCGCGCCACCGCCGCATGATCCTGCTCCCGCAAGGTTCCGAAGCGCCCCGTGTAGGGATAGCGCCCTGCCTCGACCACCTCGCGCGCCGTTGCAAACTCCGGCTCTCTCCGCTCGGTAAATAAAAGTGCCATGCACGCCGCGCGCTCTCTCCCGGAATAGGCCTGCAAATCTTTGCCTTCCAGGTAGATGCTGCCGCCCTGCAGAGCGAGCTGTCCCGCCGCACTCTTTAAGAGGGTCGACTTGCCCGCACCGTTCGGCCCGAGCAGGGCCATGACCTCACCCGGGTGAAGTTCAAATGCGACCTCCGAGAGCACCACGCGCGCGCCGTAGCCCGTTTTGACCCCCTCTGCCGCGAGTTTTGCCCGCTGCTCCTTCCGCATAGCCCCTCCTCCTCTCGATACGCCCTCTGCCTGACATCACCGTTCTTTTTCTTTTTTAACCGCTGCGCGATGACAAAGCGCTGCCGCAATATCACGTCTATTATGCATTTGAATGCGAAAAACAATTACGGCGTTTGCTGTATCTGCTGTTATACACCGGTGCGTAAGATCCACACTTCGATTTCCTCTGTCGCTGCCTCCGGGGAAAGCGGCATTGGCGCCTCATTGTTTTCATCCACCAAGATTACTTCCTGTTCCCTCGGAAAGTACCGTCTGATCCATAGAATGAAATTTGCGTAATCCCGAATTCTATCCGCCGAATAAAAATACTCCACCGCGAGCGTGCGGCGTGTTCGATCGAGCCTTACTTCAAACTGTGGGCCATCCGCATATCGGCTCCAAGTAATATCGTAAGCCAAAGACTTGCTTTGACTCTGTTCCGTATCCGTTCCCGGATATTTTCTCGCCATCTCCCCACAGAACGTTTCGGTATCAAATTCACCGCCCCCCGGATTGCTCAGATGTAAAAAGCTTGTGACCGACATATCCCCTCCATATAGCGTTCTTTCATGAGCAACATCGTATTACCGGAATCTCTGATTGGATCGCAGCGTCTCATTTTCCCCGCCGCTTCACCAATAGCCAGAGCACAATCGGCGCGCCGAAGAAGGAGGTCACCGTGCTGAGCGCGAGCTCGGTCGGCTGAAAGGCTGTCCGCGCAATGAAGTCCGAGGCCATGCAGAAAACCGCGCCGCCGAGAAACGAAGCCGGAAGCACGAGCTGCGGCTTGTTGGTGCAGAGCAGGCGCTGGATTAAAAACGGCGCGGCCACACCCACAAACGAGACCGGCCCCGCGAAGGCGGTCACGGTCGCGGCGAGCAGGCTTGCGAGGAGAATTAAGAGCGTGCGAAGCCGCATCACATTGACGCCGAGACTCTCGGCATAGCTCTCGCCGAGCTGCACAGCGCCGAGCGGCTTAGCGAGAAACAGGAGCGCTACCGCGCAGCCCGCAATGAGCAGTGCCGCTGTCCTGACCTGTGCGAGGCTCATACCGGAAAAGCTGCCCTGCGACCAGCTGTGCAGCGACACAATCTCCGAATCCGCCGCAAAACTCAGCAAAAAATCGGTCGCGGCCGAACAGATATAGCCTATCATGATGCCCGCGACCAGAAGAGCCGCCATGTGGCGCACCCGGCTTGAGACCGCAAGCAGAAAGCCGAGCGAGACAAGCGAGCCGAGAAAGGCGGCGAGCACCAGCGCAAGCGAACTCGTCGCGCGGTTTCGCGCGAAAAAGAGCATCATGCAGAGCGCCACCGCAAGCCGCGCGCCGGAGGAAACGCCGAGCACAAAGGGACCCGCAATCGGGTTCGCAAAATAGGTCTGCAGGAGAAAGCCCGAGACCGCGAGCGCTCCGCCGAGTAGCAAGGCCATCAGCGCGCGCGGCAGGCGTATCTTGAATAAAATGCTCGCCGCCGGATCTGTGCCGCCCGGTGAAGTGAGAAGCGCCCACAGTTTTCCCGGTGAAAAGAGCACTGTCCCCGCGGCGAGATTCCAGTAAAACAACAGAAGCAGCGCAAGGCTGAGAAACAGAAATACCAGCGCGCTCCGCCCTCTTCCCGCACTCATGAGAGTTTCCTCAGATACTGCAGCGGGACATCGGTCTCGCCATGCAGCACACGGTAAAAGTCGAGCGTCAGTCCGGCGACCGCATCCGCCGACTGGTACATGTCGCCGCCGAGCTGATAGACCTCCCCCGCCTGTACGGCCTTGAAATCGGCGAATAGCTCATCCTTCGCCTTAAGCTCTGCGAGATCTTTGAGCGGTGCCTCCACGGTTGCATTGTAAATCAATACATCGGCATCGCGCGCCGCCTCGAAAAACGCCTCGCGCGACACGCGCTGCACCGAGCTCCTGCCGGCCTCATCCGCGCCGACCCCGACATAGTGCCCGCCCGCAAGCTGTATCATCTTCGGCACATAGTCCGTGCGCCGCCGGACGACAAAACTCCCGTCGCGGTTCATCGCAAAGAAGACGACCTGTTTGCCGCTGTCCGCGACATTCTGCAACGAGTCCATTTTTTCGCACTGCGCGTCAAAAAACCGTTCTGCCTCCGCCTGATGATTCGTCAGCACACCGTAGAGCCGCACCCACTCGGTGCGCCCGAGCGGATGGCTCTCATTGCTCGAGTAGTCGACAAAGACCGGAATCCCGAGCCGCTCAAACATCTCCTTCACCTCGGGCGCGTGCAGTATCATCAGCGACTCGACAGCGAGATCGCAGCCCTCCGATGTGAGGAGCTCGTAGTCCGGCGCGCTGTACTTCCCCGCAAAGCGCATGGCACCGCTCGAAAGCGCCTGCTTCGGCGCGTCAATGTGCCAGCCCTCCGCCCTCGTGCCGGTAAAGCGGACATCGCCGAGCGCCCCGTTTACCTCAAAGAGACTCATCGCCGCCGTCGCCGCGAGGTAGATGTGATCCAGCGGCTGCTGTAAGCGCACTACATCGCCCGGCAGCTCTTTCGGCGCTGTCTCTCCTTCCGGAATCACCAGATAGCGCGCCGCGCCGTGCACATCGATCAGCGCGAAATTCTTCTCATAGAAGTAAATGTCAAAGGTCTTTGCGTAGCGAAGGTCCATCCGTTTAACAAAGCGCAGCCCCGGAATCTCCGGAGCTGCCGCCTGACTTACCTCTTCTGCTTTGACTTCTGTAACTTTGACCTGATGGTCGTACCAGACGCCCTTGGTGCCGACAAGGGCGAGCGGGAATTCCGTGTCGAGCGCCGGGACGGGGATATCGAACCCGTAGACTTCCTGTGTGCTCCCGTCCTCAAACTTGACCGTGTCGGTCGTGGGCTGTAAGAGCACGGCGCCGTCCTTTTTGGCATCCTCGGCGCGCCCGGGAAAAAGATTCAGGATGCGCTTTGACTGGAGCGACACATGGAGGGTCATCTTCCCGTCCTTCACAGTCAGCGTCCCGCGGTCATGCATCGCCTCGCTCACATGAAACATCGAGCTGTCGGTCTCAAAGCGCGCCGTATAGACGCCGTCCGGCAATGCGGCGGTCGCCGTGACCTGACTCTCCGCTGTCACCGCCGTCGTCCCTTCCTTCGCCGCCGCGCTACCCGCGGCGCCGCTCTCGGGCGCCTTCGCTCCACAGCCGCTCATAAGTAAGCTGAGCCCGAGTGCCAGCGCAAGCAATCCGCTTATGCCTCGCATCCTGCTGTTTCTCTTCATCTTCTCTCCCTGTCAGTCTTTAGTTTGCCTTGCTCTCGGCCGCCGTGGTCTCGGCTGCGCTACTCTCTGCCGTCTTGCCCTCGGCCTGATCGATGGCTGCCTGCGTGTGCGCCGCATAAATTTTCTCAATGTCGACGATACCGCCCAGGCCGAGAATCTGGGTCTCGACGCGGTCAAAGTTCTTCGACGCGACAAACTTCTGCACCCAGGAATCCTCTTCCGCACCTGCCATATCGTTGTGCGCGTGATCGCCTGCGACGACCATCATCGGGCGAAGCGTGACCTTCTTAAAGCCGGCCTTCTTGACCGCCTCGATTACAGCGTCAACCGCGGTCTCCGCCGGCTCGCCCTCGACGGTGCCGATGAACACATTGTTGTAGCCGAGCTTCCGCATTGCGGTCTGCATCTCGGAATAGGTGATTGCCGCGGTGTGGGAGGTGCCGTGTCCCAGGAAGACAAAGGCCGCGCCTTCCTGTCCTGCCTTCTGGACAGAATCAAAACCGCCGTCGGTCACAGCCGCCTGGACAAGCAAGGTCGCGACCTGCTCCTTGTCGGCATTGATCTCCTCCGCGTCCTTGCCCACTTCGCCGAGCAACGGCTCTGCGAGCGCGACTTTTGCGAAATCCGCCTTGTGTTTGTCGAGCGTCTCCTTTAACTCATCGTACTCCTTGCCCTGCATGAGGTGAGTCGGCTGGACAATGAGCTCTTTGACGCCGTTCTTCTTGGCGCGCTCCAGCGCCTGCTCCACATTGTCAATCTTCTCGCCGTCCCGCGCGAGGATGTGGTTCATGATGATCTGAGATGTAAAGGCACGGCGCACGCTGTAGTCCGGGAACTGCTTTGCGAGATAGGACTCGATGCCACCGATATCCTTCGCGCGGCTGTCGTTATAGGACGTGCCGAAGCTCACCACCAGAATCTCCTTCTCACCGATCTCATCCTGGTTTAAGGGATTGTCCTTTGTCACATCGCCGGTGTCCAGACCGAAATACTCCGGTGACGCGTGCTCGCCCTTCACCTCTGCCTTTGCACTGTCACTCAAAGCGTCCCAAGCCTCCTTTGCCTCTTTGCAGAGCTTCTCCGTGTCCTCGCTCCAGTTCTGGACATAGATTGCATCAATCTTCTTGCCGACCTCTGCCGCCTGCGCCTTCTCTTCATCGGTCGCGGGGGCAAGTGTCGTCGCCTCTGTCGCTTCCGTTACCTGTGTCTCCGCCGCGCTCACAGTCTCCGGCTTCTTTTCTTCCTTTTTGCCGCCGCAGGCTGTGACCGCCAGGGCCGCCGTCAATGCCAACAATGCAAGCTTTGTCTTTCTCATCTCTCCGCTCCTTTACGAATGCGCTGTTTACCCGAAGTCCTTACTTCTGCAGTTCAAATGTGAGCTGATAGTCGATTGCATGCGGCGTGCTCATCGCCGTCGTGTCGCCGACCATCGCAAGCGGCTTATCGAGCTCCGTGACCGGAACCATAAAGACCGAGTGGCCGTTCTGAATCTCCGGCGTAAAGCGAATGCCCTCGACTTCCATGTAGTCGTACTTGTCGCTGCTCCAGACAATCTTTGCTGTCGCTCTGCCGTCCTTCACCGTGAGCTCGGTCGGGCTCGCAATCTTTGCTCTGCCGCTGCCGCCGGAAAGCATCACGTTGACCTGATAGGTTCCGTCGGCAACCGTCAGCTTCTCGTGCTTCTCCGCGAGCATCTGCGCCGCTGCCTCGGCCTGTGCCGTGATATCGTCACCCGCCTTGAAATCCTCTGCCTTGAAGTCCGCAGGCTTCTTTTCGCCTTCGCTCGCCGCGCTCTCACCCTTCGATGCTGCCTCGGACGCCGCACTCTCGCCCTTCGATACAACCTCCGAGGCCGCACTCTCGCCCTTCGATGCAACCTCCGATGCTGCGCTCTCGGCAGACGATGCCGCGCTCTCCGCCTTCTTTGCGCCGCAACCCGCTGCGAGAACGGCTGCGAGCGCCGCCATTGCCACCGCTACTCCGTATTTCTTCTTCATTGCCTAACCCCACTGTCTATTGATTCCTCAAAACCGTCTCTGTTCGCATAAAAAGAGGCTCATCCTCGCGGAGAGCCTCTGGCATTTCAGCAAACAGTATCTTATCTGGACTCGGAAACCGTGGTCTCGCCGGCCTTGTCAGCACCCGCAGCAGCCTTCTCCGCTGCCTCGCCTGCCTTCTCTGCCGCTGCGCCCGCCTTGTCGGCTGCCTCACCGGCCTTCTCCGCCGCTGCGCCCGCAGCCTTCTCGCCGGCCTTCGCCGCATCGGAGCCTGCCTTCGCCGCATCGGAAGCCGCCTTATTTGCGCCCTCCACTGCTGCGGAAGCTGCATCGGAGCCTGCCTTTGCCGCGTCGGAAGCTACTTTGTTCGCCTCTTCAACCGCGCCGGAAGCTGCCTTGCTCGCCTCTTCGACACCGCTGGAAGCTGCCGCGTTTGCGCTCTCCACCATGCTGGAAGCGGACTCCACAGCACCGGAAACCGACTCGGAAGCTGCCTTGCTCTCGTCCTTCTTGCTGCTGCAGCCGGTCGCCAGAACTGCCGCGAGCGCTGCTGCCACTAAAACTGCTCCAACTTTAACTTTCTTCATTTCAATTTCCTCCCTTTGCATGAAATGATGCCGCTTCATTGTAACATATCCGCGCAAAAATTCCAAATAAAGTGCAAAGAGAGACTCATCTTTGCAGAGAGCCTCTCTTTGTCACACAAAGAAGAGGCAGCTCGCCTCTTCTCTGCGTTCCCGGACAGGCACTCGTGCTCAGGAAGGTACTTAAAAGACAGGGCCGGTCTCCCGGCTCGCGGCTCACAGCCCCTTGTCTGCCTTCCCGCTCTCGCAGTGACAGACGGACTCCCCGCATACGGTGACGAGTTCGCGCAGATTCTGCTGCTTCCCGATTATCCGGAGATCTCTCTCCGGCACCCTGCCTTTATTTTTTTTCGTGTGATTAACGGTTGAACGCGTTCTTGCCCGGATACTCCGCCGCGACACCGAGATCCGACTCGATGCGGAGCAGCTGGTTGTACTTCGCGACACGCTCGGAACGGCTCGGTGCACCGGTCTTAATCTGACGCGTGTTCAGCGCGACCGCGAGATCGGCAATCGTCGTATCCTCGGTCTCACCGGAACGGTGGGAGGTAATCGCCGTGTAGCCCGCCTTGTGCGCCATCTTGATTGCCTCGAGGGTCTCGGAGACCGAACCGATCTGATTGAGCTTAATCAGAATCGAGTTGCCGCAGCCAAGCTCAATGCCCTTCTTGAGGCGCTTCGTGTTCGTGACAAAGAGATCGTCGCCGACCAGCTGAACCTTGTCGCCGAGCTCCTTCGTCATCTCTTTCCAGCCCTCCCAGTCCTCTTCGTCGAGGCCGTCCTCGATGGACCAGATAGGATACTTCTCAATGAGGCTCTTCCAGTGCGCAATGAGCTCCTTCGAGGTGAAGTCCTTGCCGGACTTCGGCTGGTGATAGAAGCCGATGCCCTTGTCGCTCTTCCACTCGGAGGAAGCCGCATCCATCGCGAGCACAAAGTCCTTGCCCGGCTCGTAGCCTGCGTCACGAACTGCCGCGAGGATGTGCTCAATCGTGTCCTCGTCATCCTTTAAGTTCGGTGCAAAACCGCCCTCATCGCCGACAGCCGTCGTATTGCCCTCGCTCTTCAGAATCTTCTGAAGGCTGTGGAATACCTCGGTGCACCAGCGGAGACCCTCGGAGAAGCTCGGTGCGCCGACCGGCATAATCATGAACTCCTGGGTGTCCACGGAGTTCGTCGCGTGTACGCCGCCGTTTAAGATGTTCATCATCGGCACCGGCAGGTTATTGCCGTTTGCGCCGCCGAGGAAGCGATACAGCGGAATGCCGAGCGACTCGGCCGCTGCCTTTGCCGAAGCAATCGAAACCGCGAGAATCGCGTTTGCGCCGAGCTTCGACTTGTTCTCGGTGCCGTCTGCCGCAAGCATAGCGGCATCGACCGCGTAGACATTCTGCGGATCCAGACCGTGCAGCACGTCATTGATCACGGTGTTGATGTTCTCGACAGCCTTTCTCACGCCCTTGCCGCCAAAGCGGGACTTGTCGCCGTCGCGAAGCTCAATCGCCTCAAACTCACCGGTCGAAGCGCCGCTCGGTGCGGTGCCTCTGCCGACCGAACCGTCGGAAAGCGTGACCTCCGCCTCAACCGTCGGATTGCCGCGGGAGTCAATGATTTCTCTTCCGATTACCTTCTCAATAGAAAGATGTGTCAACATATTGGTTCCTCCACTTCTGAAATCTGTTAAAGAACTCTTGTCCGTACCAGTATAGCACGGAACCGTTTGCCCTGCCTCTTATTTTTCGTAGCGGTAAAAGCCTTCGCCCGCGTTGATGCCGGTTTTGCCCGCGTCGATTTTTGCCTTGAGACCCGCCGCAATCTTGCCTGCCGTGCTCTCCGGATTTTTTGCCTCCGGATTCATCGAGACAATGTTGTATGCGGTCTGGAGCCCCACAATGTCGAGAATCCGGAAGGGGCCGTAGGGCGAACCCGTGCCGAGCGTCCAAGTCTTATCGATGGTCTCCGGATCCGCAACCTCATTGGCCCAGAGCGCCTCCGCGGCACTTAAGAAAGGCACAAGCATCGAGTTCAGAATATAGCCCGGCTGCTCCTTTTTGAGTTCCAGCGGAATCATGCCGATTTCCTTGGCAAATTCCACGACGCGACCAAAGACCGCCTCCGAAGTCCCGCTGTGCCCCATGATCTCCGCCGTATTGCTGCGCCAGATATTGTTTGCAAAGTGAAGCGCGAGATAATTCTCCGGATAGGGCAGCAAATCCGAGAACATGCTCGGAATCATCGTCGAGGAATTGGTCGCGACAATCGTCTTTTCGTCGAGGAAGGGGGCGAGTTTTGCGTAAAATTCCCGCTTGGCCTCCCTGTCCTCCGCCATGCTCTCGATGATGAAATCCGCCTCGCGGACACTCTCCGCAAGATCCAGCGAGAGCCGAATATTCTGTTTCGCTGCCTCAACGGCCTTCTCGAGCCTATCGAGATCCTCCGCACTCTTAACCGCCGCCGCGTCGCCGAAACCGCGCGGCAAATCAAGCGGTTTGCCCGCGAGCATCGCCTCGCCGACCCGCGCGAGCTCCGCGCGGTACACATTGTAAAGTCGCGCGAGCTTCGGCTCCGTTCTGCCGATCGAGCCCTCGCTCCGGAGCCATATCGTCACCGGGAAGCCCTTAAACGCCGTCTGAAACGCAATCTGCGCGCCGAGCACGCCGCCGCCCGCCACCAATACATGCCGAAATTCCATATACACCTCCGATCTCTCCGAGACCTTGTACATTTATCGATACAAAGAGAGCATACCACGCCCCGGAAGCCGCGCGCAAGCTCAGCCGTCAAAAAGCTCCGAAAAGTCGTGCCGGTTCGCTAGCTCCTCCGCCGAGACCTCAAGGTAGATGTCGAGCGCCGGGCTCTCCTGCGAAGCGGTCAGAATCCCCGCCTTCATGAGCTCGAGCACCGCGAGAAACGTGACCACGAGGAGCAGCTTGCTGCGCCGCTTTTCGAGTAAGTCCCGAAACGAAAAACTCTCGTGCGCGCGCGCATAGCTCATGACCGCTTCAATCTGCATCTTCAGACTGATGGGCTCGCGTTTGATGGTCCCGAAGCGACTCCGCTCCGGATCGATCCTGTCTTCGCGCTGACGCATGACTTCCTGAAACACAAACTGAAGTCGCGTGAGCGTCACATCCTGAAAGAGCTCGTCGAGATCCACGGGCTGCGTCCACTCCGCGACCTCTTTCGGCAGCGCCGGTTCGCGGAAAAAGACCTTGTAGGCGTCAAATTCGCGGTCGGCGAGTTCCTCCGCCATGAGCTTGTACTTCTTGTGCTCCAGGAGGCGATTCACAAGTTCCGCTCTCGGATCCACCTCTTCGCCGGTCTCCTGATCCACCTCGCGCGGCAGGAGCATGCGCGCCTTGATGTCGAGCAGAGTCGCCGCCATCAGAAGGAATTCCGAGAGCTGATCGAGATCCTCTCTCTCCATGCCGGAGAGGTACGCCATATACTGCTCCGTGATCTCGGCAATCGGAATGTCGTAGATATTGATTTTATTCTTCTCAATCAGCTTTAAGAGAAGATCGAGCGGCCCCTCATACTTTTCGAGCCGCAGCGAGAGCGCCTCATCTGCCATGTCCTCTCCCCTTTCGAAGCTCCAGCACCATGAGCTCCGGCAAATTCATAAAGCGGAGGTTGATGCTGTGCGTGCCGATGCCCGGGCTTAAGAGCATCGCGTGCGCCCCCCGGTAGAAAAGCCCGCTCGCCGGGCCGCGGAAAAATTCAAACTGCGGCGTCATGAGGCCTATATTCCCCGGGAGCCGCACCGTGCCGCCGTGCCAGTGCCCCGCGAACGTGAGATCCGCGCCCCAGCGCGCATAGGCGTCAAAAAAGGCCGGGCTATGCGCAAAGAGAAGCTGAAAGCGCGTCGCATTTGCCGCGCCGAGATGAGACTGCACATAGTCTTCGCGCATCTCATCATGCGGCGCTCGCCGGTAAAAATTCTCGGTGATGTGGAGCCCCGAGAGCGCAAGGTCATCGCCGAGCAACACAGTCTCATCCGAGAGATACTGTACGCCCTGGCGACCGAGCCCCGCCCGCAAGTCGTCGAACAGCTGCAAATAGCGCCCGCGGTCGCGGTCCAGCCGCGCCTCGTGGTTTCCCTCGCCGTAGTAGACCGGCGCGATTTCCGCGAGCCGCTCTGTCAGCGCGAGGGTCGCCTGAATCGAAGCGCCGTGCTTTGCCGTCACCATATCTCCGCCGAGGAAGATGTAGTCCGGCCGAAGCCGCGCCGTTTCTTTCAGGAGCCGCGCCGCAATATCGCCGAGACGGCGCTCGTGAAAGTCCGAGAGGTATACAATGCGGCGCGGTCTTTCGATTTTCGGGCTCCGCAGTTCATAGCGGCGCACAACGAGGCTCCGACGCTCCCGCTCGGATTCAAAAAGGGCGGCCGCCGCAATGCCGACCGCCGCCGAACCGAACGAGAAGAAAAACTTCTTCTTATCCAATCCAAACCCCTTCCCTGTTGACTCGGTATCCATCCGGTGTGCGGCTGTCTGTCAACATTTTGCCGTCACTTCCAAGATAATACCACTGATTCCGATACTGTAGCCAGCAGTTTTGCTGCAGTGCACCCTGCCCCGGTGTCAGGTAATACCAGGCGCCCGTGCTATCCTGCTGCCAGCCCTCCTTCATATTGCCGTCCGCGTCAAACCAGTACTGCGCACCGTTAATCTCCCGGCGTGTATTCTTCACAAACTCACCGTTTGCTTCTCTGTACGCCCACACACCGTTTCTTTGGAGCCACCCCGCCTGACTTGGAAGCTTTGCCCCCGGTCCGCTTACCGCCGGATTTTGATTTGCCGCTGGATTTGCTCCCTGACTGCTTGCCTGACTTCCCGCCGGATTTACCGTTTGTCTGCTTACCGCCTGACTTTGACTTGCCGACGGGCTTACAGCCTGCTGATTTTCCGCCGGATTTTCCTGCTGACTTTGAGCCTGACTGTTTGCCGTGAGCGCCTGTACTCTGCCGCTTGTCTCCTGTGCCGTTTCCCCGCCCACGGCCTCCTGTTTTTTTCCGCCGGACTCTCCCGCGACTTGGAACCCGTAGTCGAGCAGCGCTCTTGTGTCCGCGTACTGCGTCCGCTTGCTCTTCATGACCACGGCAATGAGGCGCACGCCGTTTCGCTCCGCGCAGGTCACGAGCGTATTGCCCGCCGCGCTCGTATAGCCTGTCTTGCCGCCGAGAATGCCCGGATAATAGTCCGAACCGTCCGCTGCGATCATGCGGTGCCCCATTGTGATGTCCGTGCCGTTCGGCCGCTTTTTGGTCGCCGGAAAATGGTACGAAGTCGTCTGATCCAGCGCGCGGAAATCGGCGCGGTCAAAACAGGCCTTCGCGATCAGCGCCATGTCGTGCGGTGTCGTGACATGGTTTGCGTTGTTCAGGCCGTTCGGATTCACGAAATTCGTGTTGGTGCAGCCAAGCTGTCTGGCTCTTCGGTTCATCTTCTGCGCGAACGCGGAGACCGAGCCCGAGACATGCTCGGCGAGTCCGTTCGCGACCTCGTTCGCGGATTTCAGCATGAGCCCGTAGAGACAGTCCCGCACCTTGACGCGGTCGCCCTTTGTGAGCTCCAGATTCACCGCGCCCGACTCCAGATTTCCGGTCGCGCTGTCGGAAAACACAACCACATCGTCCTGCGAGCTGTTCTCGAGCACCAGAAGTGCCGTCATAAACTTGGTGATCGAAGCCGGATAGAACTGCTGATTTGCGTTCTTCTCATACAAAAACTGTCCCGTCGTCGCATTGTAGAGCGCCGCGCCCTCCGAGGCAATCTGCGGCGCGGTCGCCGCATAAGCTGTCTTTATGCCGATAGAGCCGCCGAAAAGCAGCAGTGCCGCGATGAGACAACAGAGCCCTTTTTTGATTTTTTCCTGCATCAAAACGAAATCCCCCTCCCCTGAGATGCCGTCTCCGCCCTCAGTTCTATTTCATTTCTCTTGTAATTTTATCACAATCTTACTTCTCATTTTTTACAAAATTATGAAAAAGAGCGGGTATTTCTGTCGCTTTACAAAAGATACGACCCTGAATGCGATCTTTTCCGCCGCCGCCCTTGCCGCCGCGCGCGCGGATTTCGGCGAGAAAAGGCTCCCGGTCAACCCCGTCGCCGGACAGGAGAAACGCATAGCCTGTCTCCTCCGCGCCGGAGAAAAGCCCGATTACACCGGCAAAGCGCTCTCTGAGCGGCTTTAGCGCGCGCTGCAGCGCACTCTCCGGGAGCGGCGGCAGAATAAGGCAGGGCGCCTGCTCGCCCTTCTGCGCCGCTGTCTCTGCCTTCGCAAGAATCAGTTCGACCGCAAGCGAAGCCGCGCGGCTCTCGGCGGCAGCGCTCTTCTCCTGCACTTTCATGACCGCACTGTCCAGTTCGCCGAGCGGCGCCGAGAGTCGCGCCGAAATCTCTTTTGCCTCGTCGAGGCAGGCCGAAAACGCCGTGAGTGCCCGCATCCCGCAGGCAAGATACAGTCTGGTGCCGCCCTTATAGTTCATCGCGCTCAGAATCTTTACGAGCCCCACCTCCGAACTCCGATTGACATGGGGCGCGCAGCAAGCGCAAGTGTCCACATCCCCGATTTCGACGAGGCGGATTGCCCCCGTCAGTTCCTTTTTCTGCCGGTAAGAAATCGCCGCAAGCTCCGCCGCGTCCGGATAAAAGGCGCGCACCGGGATGTCCCGGAAAACGGCCTCATTGACCGCGCGCTCAAGCTCTGCGAGATCCGCCGCGCCGAGCGGGACACTGAGATCCACCTGCACTTCGCGCTCACTCAGGTGAAAGCCCACATTTTCCGCGCCGAAGAGGCGATGCGCAAGCCCCGACAACATGTGCTCGCCCGTGTGCTGCTGCATAAAGTCAAAGCGGCGCGCCCAGTCGACCGTCCCTGTGACCGTGCTGCCGACCGATAGCGGCGCGTCGACCAGATGGGTGATGATGCCGTCCTGTATCGTGACATCCAGGATTTTCGCCCCGCCGAGTGTGCCGCGGTCCGCCTTCTGCCCGCCCTGTTCCGGGAAAAAAGCCGTCCGGTCCAGAATCACCGCAAAACAAGTCTCGCCGTCCGCCGTTCTCTCCGCGAAAGAGAGCACTTCTGCCGTAAAGCAGAGCTCCCGCGGATCTCTGTCAAAAATCGCCTCTGTCATACGAATCTCCTCTCCGCCCGCCGCGGCAAATGTGCAAACGCTCCGATTTCCCGCACACGAAAAGACAGCCTCCTTTCGGGAAGCTGTCCTTTGCTCATCTCGTCACTGCGCTGCCTTGATTGCCGCGAGCAGTTCCGCATAGGTCTCAAACGCCGGGTACTGCTGGTAAGCCTTCTTGATTTCCTCCGTCGTCCGGAACAGGAAGCCCGCCTTGCTCGCCTCGATCATGCCGAGGTCATTGTAGCTGTCGCCGCTCGCAATCGTCTCATAGCCGATCGACTGGAGCGCGCGCACCGTCGTGAGCTTCGAGTGCTCGATGCGCATCTTGAAGCCCGTGATTTCACCGCTCTCCGCGACCTCAAGCGAGTTGCAGAGTATCGTCGGGTAGCCGAGTTTTTTCATGAGAGGAGACGCGAACTGCGTGAACGTGTCACTCAGAATCATGACCTGGGTAAAGCTCCGGAGCTCGTCGAGGAACTCCTTGGCGCCCGGCATCGGATCAATCGTCGCGATGGTCTCCTGAATCTCCTTGAGCCCGAGGCCGTGCTCCTTCAGAATGTCAATGCGGTAGCGCATCAGCTTGTCGTAGTCCGGCTCGTCCCGCGTCGTGCGGCGAAGTTCCGGGATGCCCGAAGCCTCCGCAAACGCAATCCAGATTTCGGGAACCAGCACGCCCTCCAGATCCAAGCAAACAATATTCATGTTGTGCCTCCTCATTTCGCAATTTCACAATAACAGCCACATTATACCAAAGCGGCCCGCTCTTTGCCACTAAATCGACTTGCCGAGGAACTGGCTCTCATAGAGCGTGTAGTAGAAGCCCTTCGCCGCCATAAGTTCCTCGTGGTTGCCCTTTTCGATGATGTGTCCGGCCTTCATCACAAGAATCACATCGGCGTTCCGTATCGTCGAGAGACGGTGCGCGACAATAAAACTCGTGCGCCCCTCCATGAGCTTATTAAACGCCTCCTGAATTTTGAGCTCCGTCCGCGTGTCGATCGAAGAAGTCGCCTCATCCAGAATCAGCATCGACGGATTGCTCATCATGACGCGGGCAATGCAGAGGAGCTGCTTCTGTCCCTGCGAGAAGCCCTCGCCGTTCTCGGCAATCACCGTGTCATAGCCCTGCGGCAGCTTTTCGATGAAATTCGCAATGTGGCAGATGCGCGCGACCTCACGCATCCGCTCCTCACGGATGCCCGGATTGCCCATCGTAATGTTCTCGCGTATCGTGCCGCTCTTTAGCCAGGTCTCCTGTAAGACCATGCCGAAGCCGCCGCGGAGCGAGGCGCGCGTCAGGTCGCGGAGATCCGTGCCGTCGAGGGTGATGCTGCCGCCCGTCACATCGTAGAAGCGCATCAGGAGATTGATGAGCGTCGTCTTGCCGCAGCCGGTCGGCCCGACAATCGCAATCTTCTGCCCCGGTTTCACCGCAAAGTCAAAGTTCTCAATGAGATGCTGCTCCGGCACATAAGAAAAATCTACCTTGTCAAACCCGACCGCACCGTCGAAGTGCTCTATGACCTTGGCATCCGCCGCGTCAGGCACCTCCTCCGCCTCCTCGATGAACTCAAAAAGCCTTGACGCGCAGGCAATCGCGTTCTGAAGCTCGGTCACAACGCCCGAAATCTCGTTGAACGGCTTTGCGTACTGGCTCGCGTAGCTGAGAAAAGCCGTGAGCTCGCCGACCGTCAGATGCCCGCCGATCACCGAGAGAGCACCGACCGCACCGACAATCATATAGACCAGCGCATTCACAAAGCGCGTCGTCGGGTTGGTCAGCGAAGAGAAGAAAGTCGCTTTCAGCGAAGTCTCGGTCAGCTTTTCATTGAGCGCATCGAAATCCGAAATCACGGCACGCTCGCGGTGAAAGGCCTTGACGACGCGCTGTCCCTCGACCATCTCGTTGATCATGCCGGTCTGCTCGCCGCGAAGCGTCGACTGCGCGCGGAACAAAAGATAGCTGTGCTTTGAGATATAACCCGCGAGCAGAAAGCTGAGCGGTGTGATCAACACGACCGCGAGCGTAATCCAGACATTGACCGAGAGCATGAAGAGGAGCGTCCCGAGTATCGTGAGAACACCCGTAAAGAGCTGGGTAAAGCCCATCAAAAGGCCGTCCGAAAACTGGTCGGCATCCGCAATCACACGGCTCTCGATCTCGCCGACCGGGTGCGCGTCGAGATAACTTAACGGCAGGCGCTCAATCTTCCGGAAAGCATCGTTTCGAAGCGCCTGCACGACCGCGTAGGCCAGGTGGTTGTTGCAGAGATTCATGCACCACTGGAAGATGCCCACGCCCGCCGCCGCGAGGATAAGCTGCAGCATAATGCGCCGCACACCGGGGAAATCCACCCGTCCCGCGCCTATCATGTGGTCCACAACGGCACCGGTCAAACGCGGCGCGAGCAGGGTCAGGACAACCGTAAGGAAAGCAAAGAGTAACGACGCCATCAGGTAGAGCCGGAAGCGGCCGATATAACGGAGTACCTTTTTGACGGTGCGCCACTGGAAATCATTTTTCTTCTGTTCCATCTCACGCCTCCTTCGGGAACTGGGAGTAGTAAATCTCCTGATAGACCCGGTTGTCCCGGAGAAGCTCCTCATGTGTACCGCTGCCGACCAGCTGCCCGTTGTCGAGCACCAGAATCCGGTCCGCGTACTGCACCGAAGCCGCGCGCTGCGACACAATGAAGCAGGTGATATCCTTTGCGCTCTCGCGGATTGCGGTGCGAAGCGCTGCGTCGGTCGCAAAGTCGAGCGCCGAAGCACTGTCGTCGAGAATCAGAATTTCCGGCTTCTTCATCAGCGCGCGCGCAATCGTGAGGCGCTGCTTCTGACCGCCCGACAGATTCCGGGCATTCTGCTCCAGATGAAAGTCAAGCTGCCCGGGTTTGGTCTCGACATATTCCTTCGCCTGCGCGACCGTGAGTGCCTCCCAGAACGCCGAGATATCCGCATCCTCTTTGCCCCAGCGGAGATTGTCGGCAATGCTGCCCTGAAAGAGTTCTGCCTTCTGTAAGACCATGCCGACCGCCGCGCGAAGACTCTCGAGCGTCAACTTCCGCACATCCTCTCCAAAGACCGCTACCTCGCCCGCCGTCACATCATAGAAACGCGGAATCAGATTCACGAGCGAGGACTTGCCGCTGCCCGTGCCGCCGATGATACCGATGGTATCGCCCGCATAGGCCGTAAAACTGATGTGCGAGAGCGCTTCGCCGCTCTCTGCGTCATAGCGGAGCGAGACATCCCGGAATTCGACCGCCTTTTTCCGGCCGTTTGCATCCGCCGCCTCACCCGCAAACACCTGCGCGGTGTCCTCGCTGCCGTCTTGCATATCGCACTGCACCTCCAGCACCGCGGCAACGCGGTCACTGCAGGCCATGGCGCGCGTCACCTGAATAATCAGATTGGCGAGCTTGATTAACTCCACCAGAATCTGCGACATATAATTCAGCAACGCGACCACCTGACCGGTCGCGAGAATACCTGCGTTTACGCGCACGGCGTCTGTCTGAATCAGTGCGACGATTGCGAGGTTAATGAGCACATAGGTCAGCGGATTCATGAGCCCCGAGATGCGCCCCACACGAATCTGCTCCGCAAACAGCGCCGCATTTCGCTCCGCATAGCGCTGTCTCTCATTCTCCTCCTGACGGAAAGCCCGGATCACGCGGACACCGGTCAGATTTTCGCGCGTGCTCGTCATGATCTGATCCAGACGGCCCTGCACCTTTTTATAGAGCGGTAAGGTGGTCAGGAGGATCCAGAAGACAACCGCACCGATGACCGGAATCGCAACGGCAAAAATCAGCGCCGACGGCCCGTCAATCGTAAACGCCATAATCATGGCACCGAAGACGATGAAGGGCGAGCGGAGAAACAGCCGCAGCACCATGTTGACGCCGGACTGCACCTGGTTTACATCGCTCGTCATCCGGGTAATCAGCGTGTCCGCGCCGAAGAGATCCAGCTGCGAAAAACTGAGCTCCTGCACCTTGGTAAATAGCTGATGCCTCAGTTCGCCGCCGAGCCGCATTGCCGCCTTCGCCGCGAAATACTGCGCGGTAATCGAGAACCCGAGTCCCGCTGCGCCGAGCAGCAAAAGTAACGCCGACCGCTGCAACACATAGCCGCGATCTCCCATCGCAATGCCGCGGTCAATGATTTGTGCCATAATGAGCGGCACAATCAGCTCGAGCAGCGCCTCCACAAGCTTAAAGAGAGGCGCAAGCACTGCCTCTCTCCGGTACTTCTTCAATATTGGCAACAAAACCTTCATACGCCCCTCCCTTTCTCACAATATCCTAGCGAGCCGAAGCCAGGCTGTCAAGAAAGGCGGCGGCCGGGCAATTCCGCTGCAACCGGCACCGTCCGATGATAACTCCGACGACGAAGCGGAAACCTTCCACTAACAAAATAGGCGGGGCGGTGAAGACGAAAGTCTTCACCGCCCCGCCCGCATATACGAGAATTAGGGGAGTCTCGTTTCTGCCGATATGAGCCTTACGGTGTCTCGCGAATCCATGCACCGGAAGCATCCACATGGTAGCCGTCCGGCGTCACTTCGTTCGCATACATGGAACCGTACGGTCTGCCCGGACGATTTCCGTACACCCAGCGGTTCTGAGAAGCATCCCAGTCCCAGGTCGGTGCCGGTGTCACCGGATTCAGGTAGTACCAGGTTCCGTCAATCTGCTGCCAGCCGGTCATCATAGCGCCGGTCAGCAGGTTCAGATAATACCATCTGCCGTCTGCGCTGTCGTGATACCAGCCCTTGTCCATCGAACCGAACCAGCCGTCGTGAATCGTGGAGAGGTGGAACCAGGTTCCCTGGTCGTTCTTCCACCAGCCGCTGTCCATGACACCGTTCTCGTCGAAGTGGTAGCTGTAAATCTTGGTCTGGCCGTCGTAGGTATACGCCACATCAGCCCAGGTGCCCTTGATTCTCTTGCCGTTACCGAGGTCAAAGTACCAACCGTGGTTCTCGACATCAAAGTTCACCCAGTTGCCCTCGACACCGTTCTGGTACACACGGTTGCCCGTGCCGGTCGAAGTCGTGCTGCCGGTGATGCCTCTGCGACCGCTTCCGCTGCCGCC
>ERZ773196.322-NODE-322-length-30577-cov-9.578271_pt1 | contig 30577 bp, 29 predicted proteins | sample MGYA00581009_ERZ773196 | MGnify/ENA primary metagenome ERZ773196 (study PRJEB29015, sample SAMEA2738162) | human oral metagenome | biome: human oral; feature: human-associated habitat; material: saliva | place: China | collected 2243 ... | reverse complement strand
GGACGTGGACCGACAAAACTCATATCACCTTTGAGAACATTCCAGAGTTCTGGTAGCTCATCTAACTTATAACGTCTAAGTTTCTCGCCAAGTGGTGTGATGCGGCACTGTTCGGTTGAAGCAATAGAAGTTGCTTCTGAATCCCTACTTGCCACAGAAGCCTCTGCCTTGACTGTCATCGATCTGAACTTATATACAGTAAACAGTTTGCCATACTGCCCCACTCTCTTCTGACAAAACAAAATAGGACCAGGCATCTTCACTTTGATTAGAATTGCTACTACCAATAATACTGGACTAAGGAATAGCAAACCAAACAAAGATGCGAGTTTATCAAATATCCATTTTAAAAACATAACTTATAAATGAGTTAAAATACTACGAATGACACAAATAACACGAATTTTAGAATATAAAGACGTATCTATTAAAACTACGAATGACACAAATGGCACGAATTATAGAATATAAAGATGCTCTCATTAGAATTTATCGAATACTACGAATGACGCGAATAAAAAACAATACAGACAGAAAAATGAGGCTAATATATAATAAATAAGACGAATAAAACTAATCTTTCGTACAGACATAACGTTCGTACATTAAAGAACTCTCTCCAAAATTGACAAGTATACCCAAGGGGCATTTTGTTATCTTCACATAGTTAATAATCTGCGAGCAATCAATATCCGTAATCGCTTTTTCAGCTTTAAGTTCAACAATTATATTCTTATAACAAATAAAGTCACATTTGAACTTATGCTGTAACTCTACACCTTTATAAAGAACATTGAACGTCTGCTCACGTTGAAAAGGAATTCCTCTCAATTTAAATTCTATCTCAAGAGCATCACCATAGACTACCTCACGCATCCCACTACCCAACTCATTATGAACAGCCATTGCAGCACCAATTATTTGGTATGCCTCATTCTTAAATACCAATTCCTTCTCAACGCGCATAATATGAAAGAGCCTTACTATATTTGTGAAATTAGAGAAATTCGCAGTACATAAAGAACATTCGAAGAATTAAAGAAATTCGCAGTACACATAGAACATTCGCAAAATTAGAGAAATTCGTAGTACACATAGAACATTCGGGAAATTAGAGAAATTCGCAGTACACAAAGAACATTCGAGGAATTAGAGAAATTCGTAGTTTACATAGAACATTCGGGAAATTAGAGAAATTCGCAGTCCACAAAGAACATTCGAAGAATTAGAGAAATTCGTAGTTTACATAGAACATTCGGGAAATTAGAGAAATTCGTAGTACACAAAAACATTTGAGAAATTCGTGGTTCATTTTGCCTTTGGTTTATACTCTACATAGTAATCTCCATTAGGTAATGTTTCAATAATCTGAATATCATTAGCAGTCTGAGCAGATTTCATAGAAGCAATATTATCTGGCGCGATTGTTCCAAAAACCCTAAGACCTAACAATAAAGAAATCTCTGTTGCACATAGATTCATCATTTTATTGATTCCACGACGTTGCCAACGATAATCAGTCATATACCCACGAAAGGATTTCCCCCAAAAGAAACTACGCTGGAAGAAATATCCAACACATACTTTTTGCTGAACAGTTCCTTCTGCAACAACAATATAAGCAAGAAAACTTTTATCTTGTGCTAACTTGTTCAATGATAGTTCATCGAAACCATGAGGTTTAAAGAAGTCAAAGGCTGACGCAGGCTGTTCTGCAAACATCTTTGCCAACATAGGAAAATTATCCTTATCAAGGCTCTCTATCCTATAGGAAAGCGTATTACCAGCCTCATCTGTAGTTTTAGTAAAATGAGAAAGGATATTCTGAACATTCTTCATTTTACTCCCATACCTTAATCCAAAAAGGAAGGAATTGATAATCCCTATAATATCCCAAATCCAAGGTAACTTGTCACGTAGGATATGTGCTATTTTATAAAGCATCGTAAAATTCTTTTAAAGCCTTCCAAATATCCTTCTGCTCATACCTTTCACGTATCATTGGACGTGCATTACGTCCCATACGTTTAGCCTCTTCAGGATGCTCAATAAACCATCTCATAGTATTAAGCAAAGCCTGTTGCATAACTTCAGACCCTTCTTTAAGAGGGGCAGCTATAATCTTACCATTCAGACCATCTTTAATAATTTCATTACAACCATTGATATTTGTAACAATAGAAGGCAATCCCATAGCACCAGCTTGCATTGGTACATTAGGGAATCCTTCACGATAACTTGGGAAGACAAGTGCATCAGCTTGAGCCAAGAAAGGACGAACATCACTTTGCCAGCCGACAAACTTCACCTTATCAGAAGTTGTCAAAAACTCCTTATCTGATTCAGAAACAGCATCCTCCTCCTCAAAAGTACCAACTAAGATTAACCGACAATTCAGTTGTCGCATACACTCCGTAAGCTCATGTATACCTTTATCTTTAACCATTCTTCCAATAAAGACGAAGGTAAAAGTATCTTGCTTATCATTAGTATTCTCTACAGGCAAAAAGAACTCTGTATCAATACCATTAATATTTCCATTCCAAATCACCCGCAACGGCTTCTTTGTGATACAATCCTCTTGCAAGGCATGTAATACTCCTTGTCCCTCTGGAATAACATTCGTAGCAAAAAGACATGACAATCGTTCCATTGTCTTAAGAATCGTCCTCAACATGCCATGAGCACCCTGATAACGTAAGCCAGTAACAGTATAAACTCTATGCGGAACACATGCAAACCACGCAGCAATCATTGCCAACAAACTTCCCTTAGGAGTATTAGCATGTACACACCATGGCTTCTCCTTACGAAACAGACGATACAAGAACCACAAGCCCTTTATATCTTTCACTAAACTAATAGGACGTTCTAATGGAGCATCTACCACACGGATTCCCTCTCGCTCACTGACCTCCTTCAGAACACCAGTATCTTTTGCAACACCAACAACTTCAAAGTATTGGTTCAAAAACTTCAGCTGCCCTTTTAGTAAACTATTTAAGGATATATCCGCAGTTGTAACGCGAATTAATTTCTTCTTCATGATTTAGAACTCGACACGTTCAAAATTCACATTTCCAATTCTTGCAGCATACTCAGGGAATGCACTCTTCCACATTCCTTCATGCCATAAGCTATATACCTTTTGCGCACCACTGATTAAATAATAATCAGTGAACATTTTGATATTCTCAGAATCATCTGTTTCTCCAGCAGTATCTATATGCTTTACTGTTCCAGGCACAATATACACATCAAGCTTTGCTTTTTTTATCTCCTCAATGAAAACCATCGAATCAGAAGCAATAAGAATCCTTGTGTTAGGGTGCTGTTCAGATATCTTCTTTACTGAATTGATAGCAGCCTCAACCAATGCACTCTTTTGATTTTCAGAACCTAACTCAGGATTGATATCAGTTTCCGTCTTGTCACCCAAGAGGTTCATAAAACGTGTATGAATTGCTATATAGTTCGATCCTATCTCTGACTGATATTGGTCCAAATAACGTTGGAGATAATTTGTTGGGCGAAAAAGTTCTCTATACAACTCACCCCACTGGTAACTCGTTCCAAAATGAGCATTCACCTTATCTAAGGAGTTATAGCCATAATAGAAATGTGTTTCAGACGAACGCTTCTTATATAAACGAGAAGGATCTACTATCTCGCCATAGGCTATAACGTTATTATATGAAAGAAGGCCAAAATTCATTTGGCTCTCATCAATTAACCAATTATATTCATTTGGTTCAAGATACTTACTTAATACAAACGGATAGGTCCAGTTCAATTTAAATGGCTTTCCCAAAGCTTTAGATATGGCATAAATAGTAATCAGACCTTTTAGTCTATCAAACATTCCACCATGAGGAATTCTACCATCAACCATAAATACAAACGGATAACTATTGCCCGTTGTATACAAAGAGAATCCTTTCTCCTTCATTATCCTAAACTTCATCAGAGGTTCACGATAACAGTAATCTATAAGCTTAGCTAAATTATTCCTTCCTATCATAAATTAATATTCATCACATTACACGTATAATAACTATAGTAAATTCAGGAAACCAAGAACATATTCAAACAACTACTCTATAAATCAATAACTTCTCATTCATTATTGTAAGATTTAGTCTCAATAGATAAGAACTTATACTTTCTATTTCTGCCCCCCATAAAAAAGAATATTTATTATTTTAATTGGTTGTGTTATACGAACAACATAATAGCAAACAAGACATAAGGCACTACCAATCAATGGAATAAAAATAAAATCTGTAAAATCTGGAGAAATGACTACCTCATTTAACTTTATATATATAGTTATTAACCGCTCTATTATAAAAGTTTGTACAACATATATTCCCAAAGTATATCTACCAATAGTACTAAAATATGATAGAACATTCTCTACTCTCTGCCGCTTTCCAAACAACTTATAAATCAATTCACAGATACCTATTATGACTATTGAGCCAGAAAGTCCTACAAAAACTTGTAATATAAATTTAAAAGGACTATACATAAGTAAATTTATATCAACTTTTTTAGGAGGATTTGTCCAATTCAAACAAAGAGCAACAATAAAAAAGACAAGTGAAATACCGAATAGAGGGACTTTATAAGTTTGAAGATAATCAAGATGTTTATGGATTAAATAGCCAACACAAAAATAAAAATAGAGAAAATTAATCATCAAAGTTCCACCATAAGGAATAATTAAAAGTATTACCCATGAAAGCGGAAGCGTTATCTCTACTGGTATTTTAACGCATTTGACAAATCTTGCTATAAGATAGCATATAAACAGATTCTTAAGAAACCAAACACATCCAATAATTTCTACACGAATACCCCCCCCGAATAGACAAACAGTCATAATAGTACACGATATAACAGGAAGTAACAATTGCCTACTCTTCTTTTCTAAAAGGGATTTAATTGATATTTCTAAGCTACGAATGGAAAAATAACCACACACCAACATAAATAAAGGCATGTGAAAAGAATAGATGATTGGTCGAACTATGCTATCTAAGTTTGGTACCATTACATAACAATGCCCCACACATACAAGAAGTATTGCTACGAACTTTACAAAATCTAAATATTCTATTCTATCTTTACCCATTAGAAATTACACCATTATAAACATTATTATACCCATTTACCGTTTTTGAAATATCGAACTCTAAAGCTCTATTGTAACAGCGTTTTGCAATCTCGTTATAATAAGCTTCATCACTTGCTAATCGGTTGATTTCTTCTGCTAATGCCTTTGCATCCTCATGTGGAAAAAGAATACCATGTTCCTTAGTAACCTCTTTCAAACCATTTACATCAGAGGCTATAAATGGCTTATGTGCACTCATTCCCTCTACATTACTAAGACTCAATCCTTCCCAATGAGAAGACATCACGATAACATCTGCTGCTCTCAGAACATTTGGAATATCAGTACGTAAGCCTAAAAATCTAACTCGATCACTAACACCTAAAGACAAAGCTAAATGCTTTACTTCTTCCATCCGTTCACCTATACCAGCAAACCAAACCTCATATTTTTCTTTAGCTAATAAGGTTAAAGCCCTAATAATAGTATCTTGGTTCTTTTGTTTACGAAATCCAGCCACCATCAAGATAGACTTACGACTTTCTTTTAAATCTAATAACTCTTTACATGGTTCAGCTTCTGATATTGTATTAACATCAATTCCATTATTTATTGTAGTAATTGACTTGTACTTATTTGATGATTTGACAAGCCATTCTCCCCCCATATATTCTCTTAGTTTGTCTTCTGCAATCTTACTAATACATATTACATGGTCATACCTACTATACATCCAACTTTCTATCGGACGATACCACATCCAATTTCGTTTCCGATTAGAAGTATTATGTTCCGTAGAAACAAGATTCGTATGACTAAACAAACTGGCGATTGCTACAAAGAGTTGTGGTGATGAATTATGCGTATGAACAATGTCATATTTCCTCATTATTTTTATTAGCTTTAATATATAGAGCGGATTATAAACCCCATGTCCTAACGCATATATCTTTGTCTGTGGACTCTCTTTCTTCAATCTATGGGTCAATGGTGTTTCTTTTCCATCAAAGATACATAAATCCACAGTATTCCCCAAAGCCTGCAACCTTGGTATCAAATTAACTACCAACGTTTCTGCACCACCCATATCCAAAGATGTAATGACTTGTAATATTCTCATTATCCTGTTTCTTTTAATCTATAATGTACAAATCTGTTTCACTCGTATTCTCAATAAGAATTCAACAAGAAGTTTAAAATCATTTGCTGTCACTTTTAACATTTCATCATAAAGTATAGCTAACCAATAGGTTACGATATTTTTTAGATGACAAGAATGACAGCAATATTGAAATAGCTATTCTATTTCAGACCCGTTCACCGACCTTTTCTAACAATCTTTGAATAACAATCTCTGGAGCAATCCACTTCTCATAATATTCTCTTGCCCCTTCTTCTAACTGCTTACGGTAATGCTCATCAGAATTAATCTTTATCACAGCATCATATATTTCACCTGGCGAATTTACAAAATGCACATGCTTACCATGTTCTAAAGGGGCAGGCATCTCTCGTGTTAAAGGTGTAGAGATAATAGCTTTCCCCATGCAAAGATATTCTGCAAGTTTCCAACCATGACATTCACATACACTTGGTGTATTGAAAACGACAACACTCTCTTTTGTCTTCCTAATATAATCATCCATGGAGAGTCGACTTTCATAAATAAAGTCTTTATATTCCTCCTTATATTTAGGATAATCAGGCATTTCCTTTAATACTGATTCTCCATTAACATAGAACAATCCTCCTTCTATATTAATTCCAGCTTTTTTACATGCTTTCAAGAATTCGCCACGATACATATTGGTATCTGTTGCAGCAAACTTATTATACCATAATGTAGAGGCATGAAAAATATAATTATGACGAACTTTTGTTTTACATTCATAAGCCTCTATAGGGCGACGACGAATATTCGTATAAAGATAATCACGAAGATAGCCTTTGAAAGAAAGACTTGAGTACTTACGCCCTTTGAGAAAAAGTCTTAAACAACGAATAATAGTTGAGAAACGACTACCGAGCGTTACCCCAAACTCTGGTCCTATCGCTATCAACTTATCATATTGTACAACCTGCTCTTTAGTTGGGTTTACCATTCCATAGACATCACACCACTCATATCTATCTTTAAAAATCTTGGCTACATCTTCGGTATCAACAAAGACCTTCTTTTCCTTACCTTTACTTCTAATAATAAAAGCAAATCCACTATTATAATCAGCAGTATTTTCATACTTAATATCTTTAAAGGGACTTACCTCATATGATATCTTCCACCCCTTTAAAAGTCTTTTTATTCCTAATAAGTACCAAGAAGCATAATTATACTTCAATCGCGGATCTATGACTATCTGTTTCATACCTACTATTTATTATCCTTCAAGTGCATTATTAGACCTATTATTTGGAATGCTTTCCAATACCACTTCACAGCTGGTGCTTTTAAGGATTTATTCTTAATACAATATTTAAATCGCCAATAGTTTATAGCTGATCTAATCTTCCATTTCAAAGAAATATTATAATCTAACATCTCTGCATAGGTCATCGTAGATGCGATAGGGCTATTCATCCTTATTCTTACAATTTTACTTGTAAGGCCACCCTCCAAATAATCTCTGTAATAGACAACCTTATTAAAACAGAACAACTTATACTTATTAGCGATTCTATTCCAAACTAAAGATTCTGGGCAAAACTTCTCATTTTCTATCTCAGGAAAGGGGAACTCTCTCATGACAGAGGTTTTATAAACCTCTAATAAATCACCAGTAACATTACCTTTCTCTGCATAACGAAACTGTAATGCACTTTCATACATAGGCTCTTTGGGGAAACCAGTTCCTATTAATTGCCCATCATGGTGTGCCATTAAGCCACAAACCCCAGCACAATCCTTATAACCTTTGCACTGCTCATAATACTGTGCGATTGTTGCTAAGGAGTCTGCTGGTAAAGTGTCATCACTATCAAGTATTAAGAAGAGTTCACCTTTTGCCTCTTCTACCCCACGATTAATTGCTGTATGCTTTCCACCATTCTCTTTCCATATATAGGATATTGGAAATGTATGTATAGCATCACCGATCAAAGTATTTACTATCTGTTCTGCATTATCTGTACTCCCATCATCAACGATTACCCACTCAAAAGAGTGGTAATTCTGTTTTAGAAGGCTTTCATACACATCACGTAATAGAGAAGCTCTATTATAGAGAGGCGTGAATACAGTTATTCCAATCATAAAATAAACTTATAGCAAATTACTTTAGCAATAGAAAATCAAATGCTGGTCTATGGAATTTATTATTAACGTAGTCTAAGTCATATTCATACTTATCAAATATCGTTCCATCACCCGAAGGCATTCCGTCTGTAAGGAACGTCTTATAAGGGACATTCAATGATTCCCAAGCTATCGTAATACGAATAAAGAGGAGAGTAAATACGACTAAAACAATTGAGGTTAAAGGAAGAGACGTCTTATTTTTACGTACAAGATATGGAACCATATAAAATACTCCTATATAAAAAGGCCATCCAAAACGACCTCCCTGGCCAAATCTCATAAAGAAAAGCAAAATAAGACACAACACTATTGTCATATTTAAAAACATCAAGGTACGTTTATCCGTATCTATTTTATTATAATTCTTAAAAATCAACCATATAAAGAATAGGACCTCTAAAACATACTCTATACGAAATCCTTGCTCCTGCAGCTCATAAGCATTTACCTCTCCAGTATTTTTTTCCGTAAGATTACCAGCATTTGCTAATATTATATTAGGTAATTGAGTCATGCCTACTATAAAACACAAAATGAGCCAAATTATTATAGTCTTCTTAGAATAGCGCTTAATAGGTATAAAATACATCACAAGAGCTATTAATATTGAGGTATGAAAAGAGGCTGCTAAAACAACGAAAAAAGCATATTTCCAAAACTTTCTTTCCCAAATATACTGAATACCCTGCCAAAGTATTGCTATTGCAAATACAGCTCTTAAATAAGTCATTGTGAAATAGAACAACATACCCATAAATACAATTACAGCTAAAGGGTAATCTAACATATATTTTCTCATAACCCTGAAGAAAAGTAGATAGATAGTCAAGGTTGTTACTAAAATAAAAATATAACGATTTGGCGTAAAAATTGATATAATGAGCTGCCATATAAAATACCCAAATTCCTTTCCACTCACTAAATAAAATAATCGAGAAACATCTCTTTTTCCTCTCATTTCATCAGCTATAGTGTCAAAAACTTCTCCGTAAATATATCTGTCATAACCACCTATCATATCTCCAAATCCCACAAATAAGGCAATAGTGAGCATGAAACAGAAAAATAAAGAAACAGAAGGAACTCTTTTATCGCTTTGAATAAAATAAAATATGAAAGATATTATTAGAACGAAATAATAGATTACCATTTTGATAAGTTTTAAATTTTCAAATCTTAACCAGACTCCTTATTTGTATAGGTATACCCTAATTTTGAAATAATGAGAACAATTTGCCTGCAACAATAGAATTATTGTGCTGACTTAATATAGCCTTTCTACCTCGCTCAGCCATAGCCTCATAGACAGAAGATTTTAAACAAATATCCTTTAGCAAATCAACAATATCTTCTACTTGATTATATTGCAAACAAGAAATATTATATTCTACAGCTATATTTTCCAGTGCATACCGTGACCCGATTACCAACAAACCATTTGCGATTGCATCTAAGACTTTTCCCTTAGTTCCAGTACCTATGCATATCGTGGTTATCTGAATATCATGTTTACATACTTCTTCTATATAATCTGGAGCAAATTGTATATGACAAATTTCAAATCCGACACTCTTAAGTCTTTCTACATGATGCTCCCACCCTTTACCCAAAAAAGTGTATACATATTTTTCTTTTAGTTCTGAGAGATTTTTAGCTTTTATCAGACATTCAACCAGCTTGTCAGCATCCTGCTGCATATACAAGTTATACTGTCCAGCAAATAAAACCTTTATTTTTGGAGAACTAAAGGAAATAACCTTAGCAGGTTTTGCAACTTGATAATGCGGGTGACGAAGAAAATGAGCTTGAATTCCAGGACAAATCTCCTTAAGGAAATTAACATCTTCCTCACCTACCAAATGATAGTGAATATTTGAAGATGTATCAAACTTTTTCTCCATATTCAGATACTTAGGATACATAATTGCAGATCTCCAAAATCTTATTCTGTTTCTTATTGCAAATCGCTTACCAAGCATCCTATAATAATAGAGAGATTCACAATCTGGCAATGTATGCACTCTTCTAAAATCCTTTAATTGACAACTGACACGAGATAACTCTTCGCCATAGATCCATATAGCATCAGGATTATTATTAATGATAGTATCTAATTGTAAAGAACTTAAGCTAATATAATTACCAATAGGATAATTCAATAATATTCTAAACGCCAATAGAAATCTAAGGAAAAAATTATACCACCACGGTACTGGTAATAAACGAATCTTTATATTAAGTTCCTTTGCTACAGAATCTATCTGTTCCTCAGAAAGCCTATTTAAATTATACGAATAAAGAATAACATCTATACTTTTATCTCTACCATCAAGTAAATAATAAGGTAATGCACTCGTTCCACGAAAATTTTCTTTATAAGGAGTCATTACCGAAATAGCGACTATCTTCATATTATTATATTACGTGTTTGAAATCCTAATTTTATTAATTCAATTTATAATCGTAGTCAAACGGTAGATTGTTATTTTCTTATAACACATTATAATATTATAACTTAGATTTGAAAAACAAGAACATCCTAGACAATATATTCACAAAAAGATATAGGGATTTAAAATTCAAGAAAAAAATTATACAATTAGTTTTTTTCGACATAGTCCATCCTTTAACTGGATATAAGCTCTTCTTTTGACAGTAAAATAAATAATCTTTTATATCCGAGATTGTAAAATCTCTTTTTGTCGTTAAAAATGAAAATAACAAAGAACATAATAAAGAATTACTTCTCCTTTTATAATAATTTCGCAGTCTTAAAGAATAAGGGCCCCGAGAAAGACAACATAAACTATAGGCAATATAGAAATCACTATCAATCCCACGCTTTACTTTTTTATAGTCATCACTTCTGTCAGTCGAATTTGGATTATAACAATATACATATCCACAAGTATGTTTATATACTATATTTTGTGCTAAAGCGTATACGCGGTATAAGAAATCTACATCCTCATGTACAATACTCGTTTCAAAAAAGAAATTATGTTTTTTCAAAAAAGAATTCGAAAACAATTTATCGCAAGAGGAGCCTGGGTTAAAACCACCCAACAATATTTGCTCGCCCGTATATAATTTATTCTCCAAAAGTTTTTTTTGAGTTACAAATGAGGTCCCATCACTTGAATATACCAACATTTCAAATTCAAGAATATCCACATTCTTTGTACATGCTATATTTAAAATGTTTGATAAGAAATTTTCTTTAGGTACATAATCATCAGAGTCTATAAAAAAAATATATTTTCCTGTTGCTATACTAAGTCCATAATTTCTAGCAGCTCCTTGTCCTTTATTAGATTGACTATAAATCTTCACAAAGTCATATCGTATTGCATATTGTTTGCATATTTTTAATGAAGAATCTGTAGAACCATCATCCACGATAATAATTTCATAATTATATTTAACTAAATCCTGAGCTAAAATGGAGTCAAGGCATCTGCTAATATAACTCTCTGCATTATACATTGGTACAATTATTGATAATTGTAGTATTTTACTTGTTTCTATCATTAAATTTGACATATCTACCTCCCTATGTAATTATGATATTCATTTATTTTTTACTTTATGAGAAAATATTTTACGTAACAAAATAATTAATCTAGACAAGTAATAACACCTTAAAGATAACATTACACAAAAATCTAAATTTTCATTATTTAATAAGTCTTGAAAATCCTTCTTGTAAACATTAGCAGAAACTATACCATAATATAATGTTAAATAAGCCATCCACGGCATTTCATACTGTACGAAAACTTTCCAATAAGGAGTACCAAATAGTAGTTCTCTAAAACTAGTAAAGGCATTATATGCATTCAACCCCGCAACTTTATTTGCATTTGATGTAATACTCCCGACATTTTCTCCTCGTATATAATGATAATAAGCACTATCACTATAGGAGAAAGTTATTGGAGAGAGTGCTAACTTTACGTTCACCCAAGTATCTTCGCATAAGTTCGTTTTGGGGAAATGTATTTTTAATCGATTCCATGTACTATTTTTCACCAACTTATTCCAACAAAATCCATTTAACGTTCCACTTATATAGGACGTTAATATTTCAATATGATTCAAACTTGAAGGCTTCTGCCTGACTAACTTGCAGTTCCCTTGACGTTCTTCATAATAATTACAGATAACAACATCAGAATTATCTTGAAGTGCAACTTTATAAAGCTCTTCCAACATAGTTGGCTCAACCCAATCGTCAGGATCCACGTGAATCAAATACTCTCCAATTGCCTTCTTCACTCCAAATTCTCGAGTACATGCAACGCCTTCATTTCGTTTATGAAAAACGAGAAAACGACGATCCTGTTTTGCAAACTGTTCACAAATTTTTCCTGACAAATCTGTACTACCATCATCAACTAAAATAATTTCTATATCTTGCAAGGTCTGATTTGCTAAAGAATTCAAACATCTTTCAAGGAACAAGTCAACATTATAAATCGCAACAATAACTGAAACTTTAGGCATATCTGAATAATTTTATTAGAAAATTATAGAAACTTATAGCAATAACCCTCATCGACAATTGAAATTTTCTTTTATAAATTATCCATTTCAAAATATGCCACTTATTAGAACACAAATCAGAATCAATATCAACTAAAATACTATTCTCTATAAATATATCCAATTTCCGTTTTAGAAGAATATGCTTTTTTTTATCTTCTGCTTTCTGAGGAACGTATGAAAAAAAATCATTATACCATTCTCGAATAATAGGCCATAACAGAATCTTTTCATTAGTAATAGTTGTGTTCGAAGAAATCTCATGCGTATTTTTTCTGAATTGAAAACCGCAAACATTTGTATTCGCTATACCTTTCTTTTCAGCCATTATATATGCCGAAATTCTGTCAGAATGCCAAGCATAAGGTAAATTATAAAAACCACCTTTCTTTTTTAGGCTATCAGCCTTGAAAAGAAAATCTCCAATAAAAGTCAAACGCCCTCCAAACCAAACACTCCACATAAATGAATATACCGATTCATATATTGGAGCTTCTGGTTGAACCCCTATAACACTACCAGTCTCGTCTATTATTTCCGTACGAGTATGATAAATATCTAAATTGGGATACTTTTCTAATAAATCTATATACCCTTGAAGACAATTAGGTAATAAACAGTCATCATCTCCCATATTTATAATATAATCACCTGTAACGTATTGTAGGCAATCATTCCAATTATCAACTAAATGCTTAGCTCCCAAACCATTCTCACGCTTATAATAAAAAATTCTCGAATCAGAATATAAGTTAATAACAGCATCTATATCATGTGGAGAACCATCATTAACGATAATTAATTCAAAGTTTTTATAGGTTTGTGCTAAAATGCTATCAATACACTCTTGAAGAAAAAAAACTTTATATGTTGGTAAAATAATACTAAATAATACACAATTTGAACTACGTAGATTAGCTTTCATAATTTTATATATTGGTAAAATAAGATAAAAGAATAAACAGTATGTCCTTAAATATTTATTACCACAAGATTAAATTTCTATCCGAATCTCTTCTCTAGTAAATTCAAAAAGTACATAACTGCTTCTTCATTAGACTCTCTAAAATCTAATAATTTTAGGAGCTTTTCTCGTGTTTTACAAGCATAATTTATCTCCTCTGGTGTATTTCCATATGCTACCCCAAACCCATATTCTAAGTCTTCCTGGCTCCAATAGTCTTCTTTCTTCTTTCCGGGTTCTAATACTATGACTGATATACAACCACAAACAGAAGCTATCGTACTATAAAATGTTTGTAAATCATATGAATAACAATACCTACATTGATTGAAAATCCGCACCTTCTCTTCTTCAGAAAAATCATCAATGATTGGACCATCAAGTTCTTTTGGAATATCATTGCGATCTCTCCCTTTTCTTACAATATAACAATTACCCTTACGTTCACCATAGTTATACTGTCTATACATTTTTTTATCAAACCATGATAATTGCACCTCATATCCTTCAGGATTTAGTTTATAATCATTGAAAATTTGACGATACGTCATAAAAAAATCATTCTCACCATAAGCTGAAGAATCATCGGGAAATGGATTGTAATATAGTAACCATCTTACAATATTACGTGCACAAAGAAAATTTCCATAAACTTTTTCAGGATATATAACTATTGCCACCTTTCTATTGAAAAAAGGAAAAAGTTGTTTTTTTGTGCCATCTACAGGTTCATACAAAAAAGCCTTATATGCTTTATGATGAGGGTTGTTTGGATTTGATATAATCTTGCATAATATAGGATAAAAGATATATCTCAATGCATCTAAAATATTTGTCAGCCAAAACCTAAACATGTTTGTATTACACTGAGGTTCCTTGTCTATGTAAAATAATCTCGCATCAATGCTCTTTTCACGGAGTAATTTACAAAGTGTAGCCAAAACTAGAGTTCCCCCCGAGTAAACTCGAGGACAAACTATAACGATTTTCTTATTGAACATGTTACTTCCTTCGTATAATATTGATAATATACATCAAATCTCCTCTAGCAAATAAATATGCCATAAAAAAATAAATAATCCCTCCAATACTACTTCCAAATAGTAACTTTAACAATTCACTTGACATAAAAAAAACTGACATATAGCTTCCCAGTCCAGCAATAAAAGAAATAAACAATAGAGGAACTAAATCTCGGACTTGAGTCCAATAGCCTACATCTATTAATTTCCCAGTATAATAAGTATTAAGAAAAAAACTTATTAAAGATAAAGCTATCAAGCCCCAACACATGGCAATAACTCCAAAAGGAATGGTTATACATATTATTACGACCCCTATTATCTTCTTAAAAATCTCTAAACGAAGAAATAAATCAGAGCGTCCTTTTACTTCTAATAGATTTAAATTAATTGCATGGACAGGATACCACATTAAAGCAAAGCAAATAAGTTGTAAATAAGGAATGCACCCATCCCATTTATCAGTTAAAACAACTTTTATTAGTGGAGCGGCCATAGCAGCCATAACCACCATAAGTGGAAAAGTAATAAAAGCAGATAGACGTATAAGACGACGGTAATTCGATGATATTCTTTGTTCTTCCCCCTGCATTTCAGATAGAACAGGAAAAGTTACCCGTTGCAATACACTAGTAATATTTGAGGATGGAAGCTGAGCCCATCCTAAAGCTCTAGAATAGTTACCCAACTGAGTAGAGGAGTAAAATTTACCAATCACTATTGGATAAATATTTTCATATATAGTACCAATTAGATATGAGAGAAGTAGTTTTGAGCCATATCCAAATAAATAATAGAATGATGTCCACGAAAATCTCTGCTTAGGGAACCATCCTGAAAAAATCCAAAGTAAAATCATTCTAAGAAACGTAGAAAAAACTCCTTGCCAGACTAGTGCCCAAATTCCATATCCCAGATTAGCCAATACAACTCCCAGAATCCCTGAAAGGATAGAACATATTAATGAAATCTTAGCAATAGACTTAAAATCAATTTTAAAAATAAACTGTGTTCCTTGTACAATACACAAAGAATTAAATATTATATTTAAGCCTAAAATTCTGACAATAGGAATCAAAATTGGTTGGCTATAGAAACTAGCAATAAATGGAGAGAAGAAAAAGAGAGTAAGATAACAAACTCCACCCACCACTATATTAAAGTAGAAACAAGTGCTCATATCTGTCTCTGTTCTATCCTTTTTTCTTACAAGAGCAGAGCCAAACCCACTATCTACAAAACTCTGAGCAACAGCAAAAAAAATTGTGACCATAGCTATTATACCATAATCACTTGGGGATAGAAGACGTGCAAGAATAATAGAAAAGACAAATTGTACTCCTTGATTGGAAAACCGTTCTACACTACTCCAAAATAATCCTTTGGTTGTCGCTTGCTTAAGTGTCTGCTCTGACATGATTTAATAATATAAAAAATTATCTATGAGTACTCTTTTAATTATAAGAAGGATTAAGGATTTAACATTAATTTCTACAGCATTAAACTCTCCTCCAATATTATATATATCCTTCACTGGTATAGACAACTCTCCCTTCCGTTTACTTTCTTTTTTAGAAAAGGTTAAATATAGTCTATGCCCCTCTTTTGAATACTTTTATATTCGCCAATCTAACAAAAATTCTATTTGATCTACATCAAATACTGGTATATGATGAACCTGTCGTACTTCCTCACGCTCTTTAAAAGCATTATCAATAAATATAGAATCTAAATGATGAATATACTGGGACTTAGATTCATCCAAATGATTCAAGTGAATTATTTTATAAAAGAGTAGCTTAGAAATTGCATAGTGATTAAGAGTTTCTTCCAAATCGTTTTCATGACGAGTTAACAATATCAGTTTTTTCCCTTTGTTGTAACACTGATACATAAATCTTATAGTATTCAAGTTTACCTTACCTCGCAATGTTATAGTATCGTCGAAATCAATATAAACATAATTATAATCAATATCTAACTTATATCGACCAATCAAAGCGCGATCCATAATCAGATGATAAGCATTATCGGAAATATCTACATCATATCCCATTGCTATATATACAGAGAGTAAAGGTAAATTTATTCCTTTAGCTCTCGTTTGGCACATAGTCCCAGCACAACGAGTCGAAACCTCTAACAGTTTAAAAACTCCATCTTTATTTTTTTTAATTTGAAAGTACCAAAGCCCTCGAAAATTAAGTTTAGAATTTAAAGTATCAGCAATATGTTGAATATCAGTAGTAAATGCTATATTTGAACCACGAACAGACATACCTGCTAAAATTCTATCTCTTGACCTTGGCGAAACATAACGTAATATTCCATGTCGATCTGTAAGACAATCAACAGTACACTCCTCTCCTGGTAAATATTCTGTAACAATATTATTTGAGAAATCTATCTTTGCAACATCATGAGAGTCTGTTATCTTCCGAGCACCAACAGCACCTTGCCCTTCTCTTGGCTTTACAAATGCAGGAAACAAAATTTCTTCAGCATTATAATATCTTTTTGGTAATATGTCAGTTTCTTTAAATCTTTCAAAAGTTAATGACTTATCTCTACATATATCTGCAGTCTCCTTATCCCCAGAAATAATCTTTGCATTTATCTTTTCTTCATTTTCTATAAGATATTTAACAATTGTATCATGAGTAGGAAAAATGACATCAATTTCGTTAACTCTTAAAATCTCATTAAATTCTTGTAGAAAATTTTTATCTGTAATAAAAGGAATATTTTTAATATAATTCTCAAATAAGAATTCACCGTGCCTAGCAACAGATGTACCACCTATTAAATGTATATTCACACAAGTAGATAACGCATCATGCAGTTCATACGCATTTTGTCCTTCTGCAGGAAAAACAAGTACATTAATTTTCTTTGTCATATTCAACGACCAATAATTTCTAAAATTTTATTCAGATTATCTTTTCCATACCTCTGATCAATAGGTATTGGTATAAGACTTACAGCAAATTGAGACTCCACAGACTCTAAATTAGACATATTCTTAACATTAGGCCAATAAGAAGCAACATAAACCTTATTATCTATTAATTTTTTTCGTAAATTTATGTCGTCCGAAAGGAAAGGATACACCATAGGTACGTTTTTTCTTTCTAAGTCAACACTTAGCGTATTACTCGAGCCGAGATTATCATGTCAATAAGTATAGTTACTAATACGCCTATCAGCAACACTTTTATAACCAATAGAAGACATTATGAATTGAGTAATCTTAGACATCTTTTTAATTTTATCATAATCTAAGGAATCTTCGCTCTTATGATAATCAGAAAAAGCTTCTTCTGCAGATTTATCCAATCTGTTTAACAAGAATAACATTCTTGAAGATGAATAATCTTGCGGAATATCAAAATCAGCCTCTTTATCAGTATAAAGATAAGCTCCATCGGCAACGCCAAAGAACTTTCTACAAGTATAAAAGGTATCAATTTCAGGAAGGGGTTGGCTAAAAAAGCCTGTGTATTATCTATTATGATGTTAGGGGCATATCTATCAGTAACTATTTTTACATACTCATCCATTAAACCAAAATAGTTACAATATAAATATGGTAAATATACTTTCGTATACTTTTTTACTCTTAAATTATACTGCAAACATTAAGCACTTTGAAACTTCTTGATATTTTTTAAATAAAAGAATTTGTAAAAATCATAGTAATGTATATTTACTCAACAAATAATTTGTTTCTTCTACGGAATTAAACATTAGCACATCAATTATTGACAAACAATCAACAAAATCAGATGTAAATTGTTTATACTTTTCAATTTTAGGTTCTAAAAAATATAAATCAATATTTTGTCGAGTAAATTGTTCTTTTTCGTATAGTTCTCTTCCACCAATTGCATTTACATATTTATCAGCACGTAAAATCTTACAAATATCCAATATCTTGTCTTGACCTTTAAGAGAATTGTCTTTCTTTATTGCAGATGACATCATAATGGCAGTATTAATTCCCAAATATTGGCAGACAAGGGAAATACTGTTTTTAATAAAATATGCTATATTATATTTAGGGAAAGAGCAAATCTCATCCAATAAAAAACTAACTTGTTTATAATAAGGTGCCTTACTATATGCCATACTTATAGTTTTTTTGAACTTAATAAAATCATCAGATACTGCTATCTCATTTATTAGCTTATTTTGACTTGCCCCTTGCAATGATATGGTAAAAAGATGCCTCTTGTCATGAACAAGAATATTATTTCTATTAATCCACCCTTTTTTTATATAATTGACATCATCAAAAATAACATATAAATCGACTTCTTTTATTAATTGCCAATACCCTATATAAGGCATAAAATAAGGTTGCATTATTCCTATTTTCATTTTATTATAATTTAAATTATAAAATCGATAATTAATTTATAAAAGTATAAATCCTATTACTCAAAGATTATTGCTCACGAAATTATTTCCTTCAATAAACAAGCTGCAAATACAATTATTAATATTCAATAATGTTGTTTACGACCTCTACAATATCCTCTTTATATAACTCATGATGCATTGGCAGACATATCACTGTGTCAGCCATTCTATGTGCATTAGGCAGATTCTCTGGGCGAGAGCTCTCTAAACCACGATAAGTAGAAAACTCACTGATAAGTGGATAGAAGTAACGACGTCCCCAGACACCTTGGTCTTTCATCTTCATATAAAGCTCATCACGTGTCATACCATACTTCTCTGCATCAACAAAAATTGGGAAGTAACTATAGTTATGGCGAACACCTGGCATATCATCCCAAAAAGAAATACCATCAACATTCCGTAGAGCCTCGCGATATGCTACTGCTACCTTCTGTCTCGCTGCAATAGCAGAATCAACTTGCTTTAGGTTTAATAAGCCGTAAGCTGAACGAATCTCATCCATCTTGCTATTGATACCAGGACCAACCACCTCAATTTCATTAGCAAAACCAAAGTTCTTCAAATAATCTATGCGTTGCTTAGTCTTTTCATCATGCATCACCATTGCACCACCTTCTATTGTATTAAATACCTTTGTGGCATGAAAACTCAGTGTACTCATGTCACCAGCATTCAACAGACTTTCCCCATTCACTTCAACACCAAAGGCATGTGCTGCATCATATATCACTTTCAAACCATATTTATCTGCTATTGATTGAATAGCTTCTGTATCACATGGTTTACCATACACATGAACAGGAAGGATAGCTGTTGTACGTGGTGTTATTGCTGCCTCTATCTTTTGGGGATCTATATTGCCTGTAGATGGATCAATATCAACAAAAACGGGCTTGATACCATTCCACCATAGGGCATGCGTTGTTGCAACAAAACTATAAGGTGTCGTTATAACTTCGCCAGTAATACGCAAAGCCTGGAGAGCTGTTAGCAATGGTAAAGTTCCATTTGTGAACAAACTAACGTATGGAACTTTCAGATATTCAGCTAAAGCAGCTTCTAATTTCTGATGAAACTGTCCATTATTTGTTATCCACTTACTCTCCCAGATTTCTTTAAGAGATTCTGTAAACTCATCAAGATTTGGTAACAATGGTGATGTTACTGTTATAATATCTTTATTCATACTTCTTCAATCTATTATGACAGGTGATATATAATTTACTGGTTTGAATATACTTAACGACTAAATCAAGATATAATCGTTCTAAGAAACGTTGTCGACAAAAATCTATAATCGTACATGCTATAAAAACAATAATAGGAACACATAAAGCATGTACATATATCATACTACTATGAAAAAATCCTACATTATCACAGGTATCCTTCCATAACCATTGTCTCATAGCATCAGAATTAGCATGAATTAGTAATACACCAAAAGTACATGAAGCTATCGTATTAATCCATTTACTCTGTCGAATATGAACATTCTTAATGAACATAAAAGTAGAAATGCTAACAAGAAATGCGAACAATTTATTAGAGTCACTCACAAAAAACATCAACATAATCCAATCTAACCTACCACCCAAACGAACACGCCAATAAAGCATCACAAACACGCTTAAAACGGAGATTAAAATTAAAATAAGGGATACCCCCCCCCAGAACTTTTTATCCTCACTACGCCAAATTCCATAAATTCTAACGTATGACGCAACAACATATAATACACAAAACCATGTGATATAATTAAATGTTACATCTATCCATGGAATTGTACCTAATATGGTATATATTCCTAAAGAAAGGACAAGAAGTAGATGATGTTGACTTTTTGAGAGGTTATTTAATAAAATATTAAGAAATGGAATAAACAAATAGAAAAGAAGGAAACAACTTGTAAAGTTAGTATTTACGCTTGCTATTGGATTGATTATCTGAATTACGCTACTAACTGACAAAGGCATATACCCTGTATATAAAAAGATACAACCGAATAAGATATTGTAAAGCTCAACCTGCAGTAAAAGCTTAACGAACTTATAAAGTGATATACTTGATTTACACATGAAATAACCAGTAATTAACACAAAGCAATCAATTCCAGTCTTTCCCCACATCCCAAACAAATATAAAAATATACTCTCTGGTGCTAAAGGGGTTTTAAACATCTCATCCAATAAACCAGAATTAACGACATAGTGATGCATTACTATCAATAACATCACAATGATACGATATAATTCTATATTAGAATTTCTCTCTTTCTTTTCTATCATACGATATGAATTGTATAATTATAAAGCAATATTAAAGATTTAATATTATATCCTTAAAGGTATTATCGAAACTCTCGGACATATTGTCCGAAGCCTCCGGACAACATGTCCGGAGTAGGCGGAACGATTGTCCGGGGATGTCGGAAAGACTGTCCGGAGCTGCCGGACAAAACTATAAGAGTATTTTTATCATGCTTAAATGAATAGAACCTTAAATTAAGACAGAGTCAATACCTACTCATAAAAGACTATTGACTTGAATGTTCGTTCGTATTTAGGTTCGTTATAGCCATACTCCATAAATAACGCTTTCACATCGTCTGCCATTGACTGCGTATAAAGATAGCCTCTTTCAGCATTGCCATAACGATAGAAATTACTACGTCCACGGAAATATGAATAGACTTCATTGCGGAGAGAGGGTAAGTCCTTGCGTCTTACCTCGTCGAAGAAATGGGCGAACCCTGCATAGCAAGTGACAAGTCTCTTCGCATGAAACATTCTGCAACGACCATTGATAAGGTTTTTGGGCATAAGTGCCGAGGGAAAGATTGCATCTCCCCATGTATTGGAAGCTGGTTGTAACTTGAAATATAAATGGTGAAGACAATCTTCTCTCACTGCACAATTTTCAAGAAAGCAAGCTTCATAACGCTTTGGGAAAGTTTCTAAGCTCAGCAATTCGTTTGTTTCCATTGGTTATTCATAATATTAAGATATTCTTAGATTAGATAAGGAAAAAAGAACAAAACAAAGAAGACGCAGATACCGATTAAGGCTAAAAAGAGAAAATATCATCTCCTCCCTACAAACAATGAATAGCTTGCAGGCTGACAACTATCACGGTCACTCCACATAAGAACGAATGGGCAAAAAACAAATAGACGTGGTACAGTAACAATCGTTAACTTAAACAATAAGACTGTGTTGGTCAATTCAGTAGATGCTTCGTTCGCAGAATCATTCTGTTAATAGTTCTAATTTCCTTTATTATGGGTACAAATTTAAATAAAAAAAATGAGAAAAGAAAGAATATTCATAGAATAATTGTAGGCACACGATATAAAAAAGAAAGGGGTGACGGACGCACCTGGAAAATCGGGTCACTCCCACCCAAATATTGCGCCCTTTGCGGCAAGCGGCGCACCATCAAAGGTGGTCGCAATAGAGGACGGCGTCCCCGGAATGTTGAGCAGAATCGCTGCAACGAGTCCGCCCGAGATACCGCCGACGTAGAGTGCAATCAGCGTGGAGAGCCCCTGCACGGAGGTCATCGTGTAGGTGACAGGCAGAAACATAATCACGGCAAGGGTCGCCGTAAGTCCCGGCACCGCGCCGAAGATGATGCCGACGAACACGCCGACCACGATAAACAGGATGGTAAGGGGATCGGCGAGGACACTCATTGTCCCTTGAATGAGCAGTGAAATATCCATGATGTTCCCCCTTCACTTCAAAATACCTGGCGGCAGCATAACCATCAGATATTTTGTAAAGACGAAATAGAGTCCGACGGAGAAGAACACGGCAAGCCCACCTGCAACCGTGTGCATCCGCTTCGTACGTTTTTCGGGCGGCGTGAGCACCCAGACCTGCAGATAAACATACAGCATGCTCATGATGATGAAGCCGACCGGCTTCATGAGCACTGCGTAGAGAATCAGCAGGACAAAGGTACAGACGACCTCCCGCCGCTCCTTCAATGCGGCGCCCAGCCCCATCTTCTGCTCTTCCCTGCCTTTCGCCCTGCGCATGGCAAGGAGGCTGCGCAGAATGAGGATGATACTCAGGAGGAGCAGTGCTCCGCCCCAGAGGCGCGGGATGGTCTGTGCTGTGACACCCGCTGTCGCGCCACCGAAGATTTTAATACCGGAGGTCTGCACAAGGTAGAACGCGGAGAATGCGCCGGCGACGATGCCGGTCACCATATCCTTCATGTTCATTCACTCCTTAGTGAACTTTTTTGTAAATGTACCGGATATCTTCCAGCGAGAGTTCCTTGCAGTTATTGACAAGAAGGCGTGTCTGCTGACTGCCTGCCGTCACGAGGAAGTCGATATCTTCCGGCTGCACGCCGAACTCCTCAAGGCTGGTCGGGATCTGTGTGTCACATACGATCGCCGCGATCTCCTCGATGATGTGAGCCGCCTTCTCCTCCGTACGCTTTGTGGCGAGTTCCGGGAAAACAGCATCGGAGAGCTCCGCGAGACGCTCTGCACACGCATCCTTGTTGAACTCCATGACGTGTGCAAAGAGGATGGCGTTCGATACGCCGTGTGCGATATGATACTTGCCGCCGAGCGGGTAGGAGAGCGCATGGACCGCCGTCGTGCCGGAGCCCGTGATGGCAATACCGCCGTAGTATGCGCCGAGCAGCATCTCCTGCTTGGCCGCAAGGTCATCCGCGGCAGAGAACGCCCTGCGGATGTTATGGAGGATCTTGCGCGCGCCCTCCTTCGCATAGGTGTCACTGAGCATCGTCGCCTTCTTCGAGGTAAAGCACTCGACGCAGTGTGCGAGCGCGTCGACGCCCGTCGCCGCAATGATCTTCGGAGGAAGTTTCGCGATCATCTGCACATCGAGGATGACGTAGTCCGAGATCATGCAGTTGTTGACGATCCCCTTCTTCGACGCCTCCTCGGGAATGGCGACAATGGCGTTGCAGGTTGCCTCCGAGCCCGTACCGCAGGTCGTCGGTATCATCACGCTCTTGACCTGCTTTTTCGCAATGCCCGCATCCGCGAGAAGATCCCGCAGGCGGTAGGGTGCGCCGATCAGGATGCTCGCGAGCTTTGCCGCGTCCATGACACTGCCGCCGCCGAGCCCGACGATGAGGTCGGGATGATCGCCCTCCACCTCACGCAAAACCCGCTCAATGTCTGCGACCGCAGGCTCCGCCGTCAGGTCGTCCACGACCTTTAGCGCCCCCTCCTCTGCGCAGATTTCCTCCACGCGTGTCGATAGGCCAAAGCTGCGAATCCCCTTGTCCGTAAAGACCAGAATGGATTTGGCATGCTCCTTTTGAATGATCTCCCGCAATGTTTCGACGCTGCCTTCACCGGCATAGGTAACTGCCGGTATGGTAATCTGATTTGCACCCATGAAACTACCTCCCATCACACGCTCCACCGCGCATGCTCGTATGCCTTTGGATTGCAGACCTTCGCCCATTTCTCCCCGCGGATCACGGCGAGAACCCCCTCGGCAGCGAGGGTTGCGACGCCTGCCGCCGCCTCGCGCGTCTGCCCCGCCATGTGCGGCGAGACGACGATGTTGTCGTGGGCGAAGATGGGATCTTTCGGGTCGATCGGCTCATGCACAACAACATCCGTCCCCGCGCTGTGGATCCAGTTCTCGTCGAGGGCACGGCCGAGTGCTGCCTCGTCGACGATGCCGCCGCGCGCGCAGTTGATGAGGATTCCGTCTGGCTTCATCATGCGCAGCTCTTCCTCACCGATCATGCCGCGCGTTGCATCCGTGAGCGGCGTATGGATGGAGACGACATCCGCCTCGCGCAGAATATCCTCGACCCGTGTGCGGTATCCGTACTCCTGTTCCTCGATTTTTTCGGCAGGGACGTAAGGATCGTAGACGAGCACCTTCATCCCGATGCCCGCCGCCATCTCCGCGAACACGCTGCCGATGGCTCCCGAGCCGATGAGACCGAGCGTCCGCCCCTGCAGTTCGTATGCCTTATAGGAGCTGCGGATCGCAAAGTTCCCCTTGCGCATCTCACGGTCACTGCGGATGAGATCCTTCGCACAGGCGAACATCATCGCCATCGCATGCTCGGCGACGGAGCGCGTATTCGCGCCCGGCGCGATGACGACAGGAATCCCGAGCTCTGTTGCCGCCGCGACATCCACATCATCGACGCCGACGCCGGGTCGCCCGATTGCTTTCAGATTCGGACAGGCCTCCATCGTTGCGCGATCAATCGAGCCGATGCGGATGATAACGCCATCTGCATCCCGCAGTTCCGGCAGCATATCCTGCGGTTCGCCCGAGTCCGTGATGACGACGTTCACGCCCGCATCCTCGAGCACCTTCATGCCCGCATCGTGCAGACGATGCGAGATGACAATCTTTGCTTTCTTCCCCATAGCCTCACTCCCTCAGTAGAGTTTCAGTACGTCCTCGAGTGCCTTGAGTATCTTCGGATCTGTGCAGTTTGAGGGCTGCCGTGCCGGGCCTACCATCATGCCGCGCATATTGACGGCACACTTCACGACGGAGTTCGGATTGCCCATCTGCATGACGTTACGGAATGCGCGAATCTTCTTCTGCGCCTCGTTTGCCGCTCTGATGTCCCCACGCGCCCAGAGATCATAGATACTGACCATGAGCTCAGGGAAGACATTCGAGCAGCCCGAGATCGCGCCCGTGCCGCCCGCCATGAGCGTCCACAGGATGAGCGAGTCGCTGCCCGCGAGCACCTGCACGTCCTTTTCCGTGTTCTCAATGTACTTCAGCGTGTTGTCAAAATTGCCGCTCGAGTCCTTGATGCCAATGATATTCTTGTGCGCAAGCAGACGTTTCACCGTTGCGGGCGCGATGCTGTTGCCCGCGCGTGCGGGAATGTTGTAAAGCAGGATAGGAAGATCGACTGCCTCCGCGACTGCGCTGAAGTGCTCATAGATCTCATCCTGCGAGGCGGCGACGAAATACGGTGTAATGACGGATAGACAGCTGACGCCGAGATCTGCCGCCTTCTTTGAAAATTCGATGGTCTCCTTGGTCGTCACACAGCCCGTACCCGCATAGACGGGAACGCGACCGTTGACTGCCCGCACTGCCGCACGGATGATCTCCAGCTTCTCTTCCTGGGAAAATGCGTAGAACTCGCCGTTCGTACCGAGCGGGAAAATTCCATCTACGCCCGCCGTAATCAAATGGTCGATAAAGTCGGCATATACGCCTGGATTGAACTTCTCATCCTCCGTCAGTGCTGTGACCACAGGGGTAATGAGACCTTTTGCTTCAAACATTGTCATCTCTCCTCTTTACTCAATTCGCAAGCTCTGCTGCGAATTTCACCTTTGCCATCTGTGCAGCCAGTTTCAGTGCCTCGCACATACTGTTCTCACTCGCCTGCCCCGTACCTGCGACAGGGAACGCCGTACCGTGGTCGACCGAGGTGCGGATGCACGGCAGACCGACCGTGACGTTGACCCCGCTGTCAAAACCGAGCACCTTGATGGGGATGTGGCCCTGATCGTGGTACATGACGACAACAATGTCGAACTCGCCGAGGTTTGCCGCACGATGAAAGACACTGTCGGGGGGGACAGGTCCCGTAACATTCCACCCCTTCGCCTGCGCCTCCCGCACGGCGGGCACGATCTCGCGCTCGTCCTCGTCACCGAAGAGTCCGCCCTCGCCGCAGTGCGGGTTGAGTCCCGCGACAGCGATGCGCGGTCGCTCAATCCCCATCAGCTGCAGGGTCTCCTGCGCAAGTGCGATCACGTCGGCGATGCGATCTTTTTTCACGCGCCCCGGCACATCATGCAGGGCAATATGTGTCGTCACATGGATGACACGCAGCTTTGGACTGGTGAGCATCATGGAGTACTTCGTCTGCCCCATGAGGCTGCCAAGGATCTCTGTATGCCCCGGATAGTTGACTCCGCCAAGGTGCAGTGCCTCCTTGTTCAGCGGTGCAGTGACAATGGCATGGATCTCATGCTTCATGGCATCTGTGCAGGCGCGCTCAATGTACTCGTACGCCGCCCGTCCTGCGCGCCCATCCACCTGTGCAAAGGGAAGGTCGGCAGGGAGATTCGCGAGGTCGACGACGTCGATTGTCCCCGCCTCATAGCCCCCATCTGCAGGTGTCTCCACGCCATGGCAGCGCATCGCTGCGCCGACAATATGCACCGCGCGCTCCATGATCTTCGCGTCGCCATAGACGAGCGGACGTGCGATGCGGTACATCTCTGCATCCGCGAGTGCCTTGACGATGACCTCCGGGCCGACACCCGCTGCATCACCCATCGTGATTCCAAGTATTGGACGTAACATAGCTCCCTCCATATTGCTAAATGTTCCGAATCTCATGAACGGCATGCACAAACGCGTCTTCCGTACCGAATGCTCCGGCCTTCGTGACGACAAAAACAGATTCTGCATGTCGTCCACGCAGAACGCCGAGAGGAACCCCCGGTTCAATCTCGCGCAGAACTTCGATGCTGTGGACATCGAGCGCACGGCATATATGCACCGCCGTGTCGCCGCCGGTCAGGACAACCCCCGCGACCCCGTGTAGATCCGCCCGTCCAAGCACCTCGGCGAAAAACGCTGCAATGCGTTCGCTGACCGCCTTGCCCGAGAGGCCATGCCTCTTCCCTGCGGTAACAGCACGGCGCACCTCAGCATCCGTCTGCGCCGAGGTAATGAGCACATCTTGCCCCGCGTGAAGAAGGTCGTTCAGCTCATGCGCACACTCCTCTGCCGCAAGTGGATCGCTAAGTATACGTGCAACATCTAGGTGCATCTCTGCCACAGCCGCACATTCCTTGAGCCGGCGCACCTGCATCTGTGTTGTATGGCTCACACTGCCCGCACAGACGACGACCGCGCCCGTACGCGGCAGCACCTCACGCTCCTGCGCACCCGCCCATCCATAGAATGCGGGGAGATAATCCGCTAGTCCCGCGGAACCAACCCATAGGATTTTTTCCTCCGTACGCAGTGCCGCCATGAGATCGACAAAATTCTGTTCCTCTGCAACGTCCGAGACGATCCAGCGTATTCCCTCGCTGCGCAGACGTGCTAGTGCTGCCTGAATGGCCGCCACTCCCGTGTGTACCGTTTGATAGTCCAAGACCCCGACGGGATTATCCGCCTGTTTTGCAAGAATCGCAGGAATATAGGACTCATGTACCGGTGTCTTGGGTGCACTCGCTATCTCTGTGAGATCGAGCGGGATTCCATCCATCAAGTGATGTCCGCCCACCGTCGTGCGGCGAATCCGCGGATAGGCGGGTGCAATCACGACGAGATCCGGGGCAAAGGCATCTGCCGCCGCCCGGATCTCCGCGCCGATGTTGCCGCGCAGTGTCGAATCAATCTTCTTAAATACACTCTGCGGATGCAACGCACGCATCTGCGTACAGATTGCATACACTTTCTCGTAGGCCTGTGCTGCATCCAGATCACGGCTGTCCGAGTCCGCAACGATTACCTCCGCTGCCCCGGTCCTGTTATCCTCCACGGCATGCACGAGATCCATCTTGACGGAGGCGTGAATATTACGTTTGGCAAACTGGAGTGCCGTATCATTGGCACCGGTCAAATCATCTGCTATGACTGCCAGTTTGATCATCTCATCACCTATTTCCATCATCTTTTGTCTCTGCCTATAAATAAAGCAAGAACCGTGCCAAATGAAATTTAAACCGTATTTCCTGATATTTTCTCACAAAAAAAGAGCAGGCAAACAATTTTGTCCCCTGCTCCATCTTGTCTCACAGTACGTCTTATGATGCATGTTGCAACATTTCGCTGCATTTTGCACTATTTTGTGTTCTTCATGTGTCGCCATAACGTCGTACGGTGAATGCCCAGCCGTTTTGCTGCACGGCCAAGGTTATAGTGTTCCTCCGCAAGCACGCGCTGTAGGATATCTCCCTCGCCCTCATCGTTTTGTCCAGCAGGTTCCTCCTCCCGATCGTCCTCCTCGGCACGGCGCACATCCGCCGCCGTAATCTCCGTACCGTCTGCCAGCAGCATCAGGCGTGCCATCATGTTTTGCAGCTGGCGAATATTGCCCGGCCACGCACGTGCGCAGAGTACGCCAATCGCCTCGTCCGTGATCCCTGTGATGCTCTCATTCAGATCGGCCATCCGATGCATCAGGCTCTGCGTCAAGAGCGGTATATCCGCACGCCGCTCAGCGAGGGAGGGCATGTGGATGCGCAGGATGTTCAGTCGATAGTAGAGGTCACTGCGGAACGTCCCCGCCTCCACCATACGCGCGAGGTTCTGGTTCGTCGCCGCGATCACACGCACGTCAACGGGCACGATGCTGTCTCCGCCAAGCGGCATAACCTCGCGTTCCTGCAGAACACGCAGCAGGCGTGTCTGGAGGAGGGCAGGCATCTCACCGATCTCATCGAGAAAGATGGTTCCACCATGCGCCAGCTCAAAGAGTCCCTGTCGTCCGCCCTTTCGTGCGCCTGTAAAGGCTCCCTCCACATAGCCGAAGAGCTCCGACTCAAGGAGGTTTTCGGGCAGTGCCGCACAGTTGACGGCAAGAAAGGGCCACGCTTTGCGTCGGCTGCGATTGTGGATGCCCTGTGCAAGCATCTCCTTTCCCGTGCCCGATTCGCCTGTGATGAGCACGGTCGAATCCGTCCGTGCATATTTCTCCGCCTTATGCTTCATCGTCTGACAGGAGGCTGAAACGCCCTCGATGTCCTCCATGTGCCATTTCGCAACAAGCCCGCGATCTGCGAGTTTCTTGCGGATCGTACGCTCGATCCGCTGCACCTCCGAGATGCTCTGCACGCGATAGATGCTCCCGTAGGCTGCACCGCGCACCGTCACAGGCGTGCGCTTGACAAGGTATTGCTTTTGATGGAGGTGCACAATACGTTCCTCATCCGTGCGCTGCGGGCGTGCAATGTCTGCGCAGAGTGCCGTCATTCTCCGTCCCATGACCTCATAGCGTGCCCGCTGAAAGATCCGCTCCGCCTCAGGGTTAAAGAGCGTGATCTCTCCCGCCGCATTCACCGCAACGAAGCCGTCCTGCGACTTATCTACGACACCGCGCAGGAGATTCGTTTTCAACTCGTCCTGTCCGCGTGCAAAAGCAATAAGAGAGGCTGCACCGAGTGCTTGATGGATTGCCTGAAGCCCCGAGTCAATCGCCGTCGCACACATGCCACACGAGCGTGCAATGCGCACCGAGACTGCATC
>ERZ773196.319-NODE-319-length-30845-cov-5.329750_pt1 | contig 30845 bp, 38 predicted proteins | sample MGYA00581009_ERZ773196 | MGnify/ENA primary metagenome ERZ773196 (study PRJEB29015, sample SAMEA2738162) | human oral metagenome | biome: human oral; feature: human-associated habitat; material: saliva | place: China | collected 2243 ... | reverse complement strand
AGTTTTTTTTAAATTTATTTAGAATTTATTTGCTCTTTTGATTGGCTCTCATATATAAAGCTGAATTGTATTTTGTTACTCTATTGATATATTTCTTTTTCCTAAATTCTAAAGCCCCTTGCTCTTTTAAAATATCTATTGTCCTTGATGTTATAGCCCTACCTTTACATCTATCATAAAAATCATCAAAGTTTATAAAAATTCCATTCTTCTTTTTTTCTTCTTCAATAAATTTTGCTGCTTTTTCACCTATGCCTTTTAAAGAGCTCAAGCCTTCTTGTATAACCAATTCCCCATCTACTGTTCTAAAACTTGTATCTGCTGTATAGTTAACGTGCGGCAAAAATACAATGCCTCCATCACTCACTGCATTTTCTTTATATAAAGCAGCCTTTGAATCATCAGAAGCATATTTAATTTTGATGCCCCAATACTGAATTGGATAATAAACCTTAAAAAACATTTCTTCAAGTGATATTAAACTGTAACCAGTCGAGTGCCCTTTATTAAAAGAATAATTGAAGAACTTATCAAATATATCTGTTGCCTCTTCTTTATTTATACCAAACCTTTTAGCCCCTTTAATAAAAGTTTTTAAATATTTTATATAGTTCTCCTCAAATAGTTTTAAAGCCTTGCCAGTTCCCCCTCGCTCCATCTTATATATCTTGTCTGCATCAGTCCATTCTAAACCACCAATATTTACTGCTATAGCCTGAACCTGCTCTTGATATATAATACAGCCATAAGTCTTTTCAAGATATTTATAGTATGGCTTACTTTTATCAATAGAATCTGAATTTAATTTTGACTCAGCATATATGTCCGGCATTTTTAAGCTTAGTGGCGCCGGTCGATTCATTGCGGAAGCCGCTATAATATCTTCAAAACAATTGCAATCAATTTTTCTTAAAAGCTTTTGAACTGATGATTTTTCAAACTGAAATATTCCATCTGTTTTGCCCTCATTAAAAGCTTTTAAAATCTTCTCATCTATTACCATTTTATCATTTAATCTTTTGCCAGTCATTAGCCTCAGCTCATTTAGACTTGACATTGTAGTTAAACCTAAAATATCAAATTTAATGACATTGATTGATTCCATATCTGATAAATCATAACTTGTAAAATGCTTGCCAGTTTTTGAATCAATTCTTAGTGCTGTATAATCTAAAAGATTTCCAGATGTGATAGCAACTCCGGCAGCGTGGGTCCCTATATATCTAACTTTATTATATAGCTTACTAAAATGCTTGATAATGTTATCATACTCCTTATTGTACATTTTAGCTTCTGCTGATTTTATAAGCGATTCAATATCTACTGCACCCTCATTCACATACCTATTTATAAAGCTTTTAATTGCTTTGATTTCTGATGGATATTCTGACAAACTGCCACAACATTTAGCTAAATCATTTATCAAATTATCTATTTTATATAAACCATAAGAGCATATTTGAGCAGCATTATTTGGATATTTATTCAAAAGATATTCAATGACTTCTCCTCGTCTAGCCGTTTCAAAATCAAGGTCTATATCTGGGAACTTCTTTTTATCCTTTCTTAAAAATCTGTTAAAGTCTAAATCAAATAAAACTGGGTCTACCTCTGTTATATTTAAAGCATAATTTACTAATGAATTACAACCAGAGCCTCGACCAGCCCCAACGGCTATGCCTTGTTCTTTTGCCCAATTTGTATAATCCTCAACCATCAAAAAATAATCTTCAAATTTGTGATAGTGAATTACATCTAATTCAAAATCTAGCCTATCTTTATATTCCTTTGATATTTTACCTTTCTTTTTTAAGCCGGCTATTGCCTTGCTTCTAATTATCTTTTGAGTATTTTCTCCAACCTTTGGCAACTTTAGCTCTAAATTATCTAAAATTGTATCATCAACCTTTGATTCTATTTCTTCAAGATTCTTTATCATTTCATTAGCTAAATGATTTAAAGTTTTTGAGCTAAAATCTCCTTTGTGCATTTTTAAAAATCTTGATTTTAGTTCTTCCTCTGTTGGCATATATCTTTCTGCATAAGTTTCTTCAATATCAATAAAATTGTGTCCAGCTATCTCGTGCATTTTCATATATGTGTCTAAATCTTCTTTTCTTCCTCTGTGTGAGTCAGATGTTAGAATCAATTTTATATCTAATTCCTTAGCTAATTTGATTGAACCAATATTAACTTTTTCTTGAGCTCCCTCACTTGATATTTTATAAGGCTGCACTTCTACATATAAATCATCACCAAAGATTTCTTTCATTTTCTTTAAATATTTTCTTGCCTTGTTCTTTTTACCTTTTAAAATGCATTGTGCTAGGAATCCACCAACACAAGCCGTTGTGCAAATCAAGCCTTTTGAATATTTTTTCAAGAGCTCAAAAGTCCAGATGGGGTTATAATATTTTATCTTCTCACCCTCAAACTGCAATGTATTTAGATTTGTGTACCCTTGATTGTCTTTAGCAAACAAACATAAATGATAGCCTTTTTTAGATTCAACTTTTATTGGAAGAAAATAGCCCTCACAACCCATCACTGGTTTGATTCCCTCATTTCTGCAAGCATAAAAATGTTTGACTAAACCGTTAGTATTTCCGTGATTAGAAATGCCCAAGCTTGTATAACCTAATTCTTTGGCTATTTTTGCCAACTCCTCTGGCTTACCAAAACCATCAAAGGTTGAATATTCATCGTGCCTATGTAAATCTAACATTATTATATTTCCCCAAATTCTTCTTTTAATATTCCTTTTATATCATTTGTTTTAAAAGGCTTGCCACAAGACATTTTACCTTCTGGACATTTCCCTTTATAACACTCCGGCATACAATCCGAAAAGAGAATTGGCGAGGCTTCATTTAGGGCTTCCCAAACTTTAAGCATAACAAATTTAGTTTCTTCAGAATTTCTTTTGCAGATTCTTTGCCTTATCATATGCTTGAACTCATAAGGCGTAGCCGATATAATCAAAACATTTCTTAGACTTTGCGGCATTATATACCCTGCATCATCATTAGAAATTCCATTCTTTATCAGCTCCTGATAAGTATCTGCATTTCTTTTGCACTCATCTAAATATGCTTCTTTTATTTCTTTCCCCATTTTTTCTATGCTTATTGGAACCACAAAATCTGCTACCCCCGAATAGTCCGAATATTGAAGACTTGCACTCATAAATTTAACCTCATTCTGGTGCCTTGTTATTTGCGCTAAAAATCTTCTTGAAGCTCCAACTATTACAATATTGATTTTCCCTAACTTTTGCAACGTTGGATGCGGCAACTTTATTAGATTGCTTAATAGCTTTTCCCTTTTTTCATCGTCTGAATATATTGATTTTAAGTCTAATAAATCATCAATGTTTTTAATTTGATGGCCTCTTTGCGTGAGCCTTGCCGCCAGACAGCCCATTTCCTCAATCTCTTTAATAGTTTCTTTACAACTTAAAACTTTTACTTTAATATTCTTCATTTGATTTCCTTCTTTCTTTATAAGCTTTTATTTCTTCTACAGTTTTGTCTAATTGACCCCAACTAGTTGCAATATGCTTGCATTTTGTTTCTTTTATGATTTCATCAAATAATCTTGAGTGCTCACTTAAATCTTTTTTATGCAAGGCTGAACTAAAATTCAAATCTTCTGGTTTGACATAAACCAATAGAAAATCCTCACCTAAAATCTGTAGCTTTTTATCTATGGCCAAACAATCTTCTTTTCCTGAATGGTTTCTCTCCAGACTGCCATAAACATATTCTGTTAAGTGGAATCTATCAATCACTACATCTTTATTTTTAAAGTCTACATATTTGAATAAATCAGAAACTAAACTATTAAAAGCCACATTTATTCCATTCTTTATTGGCCCGTCCATATTGAACCACTTACAATATATAAAGCCTTGCTCTTCCAATTTCTTTGCCAGCGTAGTTTTTCCTACCATATCAATTCCTTCAATTATTATTAGCAATTTCTAACCTCTTCATATTTTCTATTATTTTGTTTCCTGTTATATCCATAATATCAACTATATCAAACCCACTAAAAATGCAAATATTCATAAAAGTGATTAGAACATCTGCTAATTCTTCCATTTTATTCTTCTCATCATATTTTTCATTTCTATAAGTTTTCCATCTTTTATCTGAAGCTAGTACCTCGCCTAGCTCCTCAAGCATTGCTACTAAATGATATTTATAGTTTTCTTTATCATAAGCTGGCAGATTTGCACAAGATGAGATTTTTTTTTGAAATTTGACCTGCGCGTCAAACATATAGCTTAAACGATTATAATTACTCATCATCTTCCTCCCACTCATCATCTTCCCAATCTTCATCTTCTTCTGGTTCATCATCATCCCAATCATCTTGAGCGGCATCCCATTCTTCAAGTAGCCCAATGTAATATGCTTCTTTCTTCTTTGGTTTTGCTTCAATATCTCTTTCCTTACAGAGCTTATAAAGTTCTTTAGCTGTCATATCATCATACTCACCAGATGATTCTGATTCAATATCTTCGTCATCTTCTATATCGTCATCAATTGGAAAAGCCTTTTGAAGCAGCTCATAAACTTTGCTCTTTGAGAATGGCTTAGCTTTTGCATTTCTGAACTTAACCTTGTCCATTGGAACAACTGAATAAGTCTTTGTTGTCTGTTTGCCTTGAGTTGAAATAACATAGTCCCTATCACAAAGTGTTCCATAATTTTCATACATTGCAACAAGGGCTGGTAGTGGGCTGCAATTGTTTACTGGGAACATAAACAACTGAACTTCTTTTGTGTCATAGTTCCAAACGCTCCAAACATATTGAGTTCTAGTTCTTAAGTCTTCCCTATCACAATAAGGGCAAGGCTTACCAAAAGTTTCTTGGCAAGGTACATTTATTCCCTCTGTAAAACTATCGTGGAACTCAACTTCTAAACCATCTTCCATATCATTTAAAAATCTGATTCTCTGTTTCTGCCCCTCTTTAAAGTAAATAAATTTACCTTTGTTGCCTCCAGATTTCTTAACATCATTTTTAATTTTGTTTAGTAAACTCATTTTGTTTTCTCCTTCTCTTTAAATAATTTAAAAGTTTTTGAATACATTTTTTTGAACATATCTTTGCCCATTTCCCCAGTGTCTTTAACCCCTTTTAAAAATTGCCAACGAACAACTTTAAAATGTTGCTTTAAAAATTTTGTGCCTTTCTTACCACATTCATCATTATCCAAAGCACTAATAATAGTTTTGATTCCTTTTGATTTTAGCTTTTTAATTTGCTCGCTTGACATCTTCCAACCTAAAATAGCAACGACATTATTGATTCCAAACTGAACTAATTTAAGCCTATCCATATAGCCCTCGACAACTATTACATAATCTTTTGAACCATATTCCCCAACTAATGTTGTAGCCCTACTAAAACCAGTATTATATAAGTATTTTCTTTTCTTCTCAATTTCTGGGTCTGTTGTTCTACAAACCCAACCTTTAAATTCTCCATTGTCAAACATTGGGAACACTATTTTATAATTGCTTTGATATGTATATTTAGCTTTAATTTGATTTAAGACTTTAACAGTAAAGCCTCTATTTAGCATATATTTTCTAGCCGCCCTAATTTCTTTATCATCAACTTCACCCCAATTAATTGTTTTTAAACCAAAGTAAAAATCATATGCTTCATTATATAAATCTATATCTTGTTTTTTAGCCTTTTTACTTCTTGCCAGTTTTAATTTTAAATCACTACATTTCTTTGATTTTAAAATTCTCAAATATTTTAAATATGCTTTTAAATCATTTAGATTATTGTACTTCTTTTCAAATTCTTTTACAAAATCTTTAGCATCGCCCGAACGATTGCAACCAAAACAAAACCATTTATTTTCTTCAAAATTTAAAACCAAACTAGGGTTTACATCTTCGTGAAAAGGACAAACTATTTTTTGATTATTTGAATAATCATAAATCAAATTGTAGTACCAAGCTACTTTATATAATTCACTCATTTGACTTTAAATCAATCAAAAAGCTTAAATTACCTTTCTCAAAAGTGCAGCAATCTTTAATATTATTTGCTTCTATTTTACCAAGGTCTTCAAGCTCATCAAGCCTTTCCTCATTAACTTTTTCAACTTTATTTATAAAGCTTTTAATAATTTCTGGGTCTGCTTTAATTTCCTTTAAATAATTAAATAAGCCCTTTGAGTCTATAATAGTATATTCAGAATCAATTACCTCATTTAATAACTTTTTGCCCAAAGCTCTTTTTAATTTTTTAATATTGAATTTGACCTTAATTCTTTGACTTCTCTTGACGCTTAAGGTTTCCCCACCTAAGTCAAAATAAATCTTTTCACCAACCCCATAATTTTGCTCTTTATAGTATCTTTCCAGATTCTCAAAGATTTTAGCTTTTCTTAAATTGAGTTCTTTTGACATCTCATCAATTTTCTTTTTCTGCTCATAATAAGAACTTAAAGCTTTTAACATTTTAACTTGACTTGATTTCATTTTAAGCTCCTTTCTTTTAACTTTGTTACCTTATATATATTATAACATACATATTTCATTTTGTAAATAGTTAAATTTATTTAAAAAGCGACCTTTTTATGGCCGCTTAATTAATAATTTATTTAGTTTAAGATTAAAGCTTCACTAGGTTTACCACATTTACAGCTGCTGTTACTGTTGAACCAATTCCGATTACAATTCTATCGCCAGACACTTCTATGACATCATAAGAATCATAGTATGCTATAAAAGGCTGCCCATTATATTGAATTGGATTTATAACTTTAACCTTATCTCCAACACCAATTACATCTGAATTTATGCTTGAAGCCTTTATCAAATTGCCAATGTGAACTGCTGCCGTTACCGTTGAGCCTATACCGATTACAACCCTGTCACCACTGACCTCAATCACATCATAAGTTGAATAATAAAGAGTGAACGGCTGCCCATTATATTGAATTGGATTTATAACCTTTACTTTGTCCCCAACATTGATTTCTGAATTTGAACTAGCTGACGCTTCATCCTGCACTGGTGCTGGTGTTGGTGCTGAACCACTTCCAAAACCATTCAAACCAAGATTCTTAATAATTGTTGGATAATCCTTATAGCAATAATTCTGGTCTGTTGTCACTCCAGCAACCCTAGAACTTCTAAGCATATTTGTTGAACCACCAAACTGCCAGATTCCATAATTCAAGCCAGTTGGTTCTTGTGTTCCCCAGCTTGCAATCCACCAATCATAGCTTTTATTGAGCTCATCCCCACTGATAACATTATTGTACCAATCTATATTAGTATAAACCCCTACATAATAACCTGCATTCTGAACTGTATCACAAAATGCTACTACAATCTGATTTAATGTACCTCTGCCTAATGCTCTTATTGATGGGTCCTCTAAATCTAAATAAACTGGATATTCAAATTGCTTTCCAGCCAGCACACTCAAAAAGGCATTTGCTTCTGCTCTTGCCTGCTCTGGTGTTTGTGCATATAAGTACCAATAAGCACCAACCGGAACACCTAAAGATTTGTAAGCATTATAATGGTTCTCAAATTCTGCATCCTTGCTCTGCGCATATCCAGCCCTGAGAATCGCAAACTCAACTCCCTCATTTACACTTTGAGCATATGGATAGCCAGCTTGCCAAGTGCTTATATCAATTCCAAACTTTGCCATTTTAAAATTCTCCTTTATTTTAAATAATTTAGTTTAATTGTTTTCTTCTTCTGGTAGCCCAGCAATGCTAGTTAGAACTGACAATAACCCAGCTAGCACAGATGCGCTAATTACTACCTCCCAATTTACATCAGCTAAAACCGCTGTTGTGCCGATTGTTGCTATCGCTGTTTGTGCGACTGTCTTTATTGCTCGTCTTCCAGCTTTTACTGCCCAATCTTTCCAATCTCTGTTCTTCTTCATTTTAAGTTCCTCCTATCTAAACTTTATAAAATAACCTATTGCCCCACTAACCAGAGCCATCAAAATATAACCTATTAAACTATTCCATCTATCTGTTGGAACCCTTTCAAGTTCATCAAGTCTATGATTCTGTTCTTCCAACTCTGCGTGGTGTATATCCATTTTTTGTAGCATCAATTTAATGTTTAAATTTATTTGCTGAATTTCTTTTGTCATATCCTCAACTAATGATAGTCTTACATTAATTCTTTTAATTTCATCATCGTGGCTCTGAATTTTCATATCTATATTATTTCTTCTTTCTAGCCATTCTTCCCTAGTTATCTCGCCCATATGTGCCTCCTTATGGCTTCTCAATTAAAAGCCAATCACCTTTTTCTGGATTGCTAATATTTCTATCTTTTAAAGACTTATAAAGCTTATTGTAGTATATTACTAAATCATTTTTCTTATAAGTCAAATCAACCGACCAATAGCTAGCTTGCTTCCAAAGCTTATCATATTCAGATTCATTTGTCAATGGAACTTCAACCCAATAATCTTTAGCATTGATTGGAATATTTTCATAATTTGAATTATGCTTTATTTTTGACCTATACAACTTATCATTGTAAACCACATAATGACCATCAGAATAAAAAGAGCATACTTGCCATCTTTCAACCAAAGACATAAGGGCTTTTTTACTTTCATCTGATTTTAACATAACCCCAATTAGTAAGTTTAATGATTCCATTCTTTTCTCATCAAGATTTTTTGATGTGTCCACAATCTTAATTATTTCAGTTAATATTTTCTCATCTAAAATGCCAAAGACTGTTGCCCCATCCTCTCGCACTGCTGTATATGTATATCCCTCATCGCCTTTAATAATATTTATAGTCTTCACTATTCTTTGTACCTCCCATAAACCCTAACAAATGGTAATTCTGTTGGAACTTGATTAGCCGTCCAAGCTGGTGTTGGCATTAGCAAAACTATTTGCAAAACATCTGTTTTTTTGCCAGAGCCACAAGTATAGACTCCACCATTGCAATGGCCACTTACTTGCACATTATCAACCCTTTTGAATAGTCCATATGGTAACCTTAAATTCCCAATCCAGCGCCACCAACAACTATTCCATTGAACCATATTGACTGGTGTAATTTGTGTTATTTGACAAGATGCCTCACAGGTGCCATCTGAATATTTGACAACATCAAACTGCCCATTTTTTTCAATTTTAATTGGAACTCTTAAACCTATTGCTTGAAGAATTTTGCCAAGCCTATTTAACCCTTTTGGATTGTTTAGAATTTCCCTTACAAAAGCTATCTCTTCCGAGTCTAAATCATACCTTACTTCTCTACAATTTAGGCCCTCTTCTTTTGCTTCTTCAAAGAATGTTACTCCATTACCGTTTGGGTATCTTGATATAACTATTTTACCAGTTAGAATTGATATATTGGCAATTCCAAAAGCGTCTTTTAATTCTGCCCCTAATTCATAAGTTAAAGAAGAATCAAAGCCACTTATGATTGAACTAGCCACAAATTCATAAGCATTTGTATTTACTCTTTTATCTGAAAAACTACCAGCTGCTTGCCTTTTCCATTTAGCTTTCAACTCCCTTAGGTTTCGATTCTTGACCGGTGCAACCTTGCCTGAAATTGTAACTTTAATATAATTACCAGAAGCATCTGGCTGCCCATCTGAATCACAAAATTCAAAGGTTATATAATTTAATTGCGGCTCAAAATAATTTTCAACATTTAAAGTTATCTCTTTTGTTGTGATTCTTCCTCTACTATCTGTTACATAAACTTTAATTAAGTTTGAACCATCTAATGCAATAGCATTTAAGGTAATATCTTTTCCCTCATAGGTTACCCCTTCAAACTCTGTTTTAATGCTTTTAATATTTGCCTCATATAAGGCCATAGCTTGAGTTTGAACTCTCGGTTTTGAAATACCTTGAACCCACAAATTTTTAAATGCTACTGGAAAATTTATATTCCCTTCTGTAACCATTAAAGAATCAATAATTGGTGCAATTCTTTCCGGCACTTTAATTTGAAACGTTTTTATTTCATCATAAATTTTAGTTGTTCCTGAATAAGTTTCTAAGCTGATAGTTAATGTTGTGCTTGAATCATTTGGAATCTTAGAACATAATTCTAAAGGTACCTCAAAAGAAGCATTATCTTTTAAGCCTGTATTCACCAATACCCAAGGGTGCTCTTTCTCACTTAAGATGTGCCAGTATACTCTATGTGTAAAACTTTCAACCGCTGGTTTCCAAGTAATTTTATAGGTGTCCCCAAATTCAGAACCAGAAATGCTTAAAATCTTTGAGCCTCTTGGTATTGTTGATAGAGTTAAACCATTGCTAGCCGATAACCAGCCTGCACTCTTTGCATCAAAACTGGCATAAGCACTAACCGTTTTTGTTCCATCTGAATTATGAGGAACCGTAACAGTTGTAATATATAATCTTTGGGTCGAACCATTCACACTATATGATGTGCTAAAAGGATAAGAAACCCCATTGATTACTAAATTACCATCGCAAGCCCCATTCCATACAGCCCACGAACCAGTCGTTGCTGTAATTGAAACTGAAGCTGTAACTCTTGAATAGTTCCCCTCAATGCTTTGAGATTCTTGTCTCATATCTATTGATAAATAATAGCTCATCTTTTAACCACCTATCCATATATCATTTAATGTATTGCCTAAAATTTTATTTTGATTTCTTATTTCTGAACCTAATCTTGTTGCCCATTGTGAGCCATATCTCATCTGACCAGAAACAGCAACATTCCTAACTTCCAAAAAGTCATTTGTGAATTGTGCCACTACTTTGCCTTTGTACATAAATTTTAAAGCGTCATTAGTATAAAGTGTTGTTACCTCCGAATCAATTTTACCAATCTCCAAACCTTTAATACTTGTTCTTAACCAAAGCTGTTGATTAGTCACATAGCCTCCAATTTCTTCTAAGCCCTGCTGAATTTGATTAAAAGTCAATGTCAAATTATCCGCTTGTATTTGTAGCTTACTTTGGACTTCCTCTTTAAAGTTCCCAAAATCTGTATTTGAAACCCTTGATTTAATAGCCTCTGCAATTAAGCCCTCAGCTGCCGTTTGCAACTGCAAAATCTGTTTATTTATTTGGTCTGTTAAAATGCTGTAATTATTGACAATTTGACCCTCTACATCTTCTGGTGCCGGTGTCCAATCTGTAAATAAATTACCCCTTTCAACTTTTATCTTTTCATTCTCAAAATAGTTATTATATATTCTTATATATGAATCGCCATCTTGTGGACTGAAAATATTCATCGTTTGAAAAGAGTTAACAAATTCTCCTCTTTGAATTTCTTCAAACCTTATAAATTCTTTATTCTTATCATATATAGCTATTTTTAACCAATGCACATATTTTATGCCATCTGCCTTCTTGACCCACCTTTGAATTGCCATCACTTCAGGCACTTCAATAAAATCACTAATAACTATATTTGAATCTGGTTCTGGACTTATTGAACCATCTGCATTTATTGAGCCTTTTGTTAAAGTCTTCTCTACATAAAGGTTTCTTGAACCAGTCTTTATATTCTCACCAATTCCCTCTTTAAATGGCTTACCATTAATTGTAACATTCTCAGATGTTAAGTTTAAATTACCAGTTTCTAAATTCCAAAAGTTTTTGCCAGTTAAATCCGTTATTGTTCCAGCTCTCAGAATATTAGCACTCAAAATGCCAGTTAAAATTTGAGAAGCATTTATGGTGCCATCATCAAGTAAAGCTAAATCATAATCACCATTTACCCCATTATTTGAATGTGCTAAACCAGATGCGTTCCATCTCCAAACCTTTTTAGCTGTGTTTAAATCGTCTGTATCAGATATATTAAATAGTTCAATAGGTTTGCCATCATTATCAAATCGCCAAATAAATTTTCCACCTTTGTTACCTGTGATTTTATTTGTTGAGCTTTTAATTTCTGTTGAAACAAAGTCCTTAATGCTAGCTAGGCCTTCACTTAAATTTTTCTGAGTTTCAATTTGCAACTGATTAAAACTATTCGCAATTGATGGAGAGACTCTTGATAAAATAATTGTATCATTCACCCCATCATCATATTTAACAAACTCTACAATTTGATGTACAATGTGCTTCTTTCTTAACCTATCAATTAAAGTCACTTTCTTATAGAGCCAAACATCATTGCTTAAATTTATTGCCTTACAACTATAAGACCTTTTAGGAACCGAAACCTCATTTAATGTTCTTTGAGCATATTTTAAAAGTTCTTGTTTTACTGTGTATCTTTCATCAACAATGCCAACCGAAACAATTTTATTTGAATAGCTTAAATTTTCAACATAAGGTTTCCCATCATTGATTGACTCAAAAGTTAAATATTTACCAGTCTCTTCATCTTTCTTACCATAGGCATAAACCCTAGTCGCAAAATTATCAGTATTGCCAACAAAACCTAAGTCTGTTAAATTCAGCTCATCAGTAAAAAATTCTTCTGAGACTTTAAAAGAATCTGTATCAATGCAACTTAACCTTTTATTTATTGTATCAAAATTAAAAACACAACCGTAAGCTGAACCAATTTGATTTAAGATTTCTAAACTATTTACGGCTCTTAAAGGTTGCCCTTCCATTAGCTCTACAGTTATGTGCTGATTAAAAAGCCCCTCACCGATTGAAACCCAATCAGCTGGCAGAACCATTGGCAAGACTTGTGCAAGATTCTTATTTGTTGTTCTAAATTCTGGAAATACTTTCAACTTCCAATCATCTAAATCAAGACTACAACTAACTGTTACAAAATCTGAATGCTCATCAATATTTTTAACAATATAATTATTTTTAAAATCTGTAACTTTTACTTCCTCTTGAATCAAAGCATAAGAGCTTGAATTTTTACTAAGTTCAAAAGTTAGTGTATCATACCCATTGAATTTGTATGTAACAAAACTTTTCCCTTGTTCAATTAAAAGACTTTCTAGCCCAGACTCTTTAATCACATACAACATTTAAAATACCTCTTTTAAATTAAATCAAATGGATAATAACTAATTTCAAGCCTAACAGACTTTGAGCTTACTATTTGATTATTGCCCGATTCTAATTTTGGAAAATCAAACAGCTCAACATTTGAAAAAGCATTTTTATTGCCTTGCGTAACTGAGCCTTTTATGCCATCAATGATTAGTGGCTCATTTGCTTTTAACTTTTTTATATGAATATTAAAAACATCAAAATTTTCAACATCTTGAAAAGCTGTCAAAACTAATTTAGCCCCACTTTCTAAAGAGCCTATATTATTTATGTTTCCAGTTCCATTTGCTAAAGTTGCTGTTTTTAAATCCCCTCGTCTTAATGCTTTAAAAACCATAGTGAGCCAACAAAACCCATCGAGTTCAATTTGTTCTAATTCATATTCGCTTAAATAACCATAAAAGCTATCACTTGAATTTATCTTAATTGTTGCTGACTTACCTAAAATACTTGTTATAAATTTTGAAGCCATTTTGGAAGCTTCAGCCGTTGATTCTTTTTCGACTAAAAACTTTAATTGAAGCCTACCTAAATTTGCTTTATTCTTAACCAAGAAAAAATCTGAGCAGTTTAAAATTTGATGAGATATTGAATCAATCTCCCCCGACTTTGTTTCATAACTTATCAATTCTGCTTGAAATTGCGCCAATGTATTCTGCTCATTTATTAAACAAATATCTACCATTTCTTAAACCCCTCTTGCCTGAACTCTTGACACAACTGGCGCAACCTTTCTTCCAACTCTTTCTGAATCTAAATAAATATCGCTTTCACCCATCACAACATCAATTTTATTATCAACCTTAATATTGCTTAAGGCTTCTTTCAACATTCCTTTAAATTCTTCAATTATTGTTGGCTTATTGTCTAACCCATTTATATCTAAATTCAAGTCTTTTATTTCTTTAGTTATATTCAAGTCTTCCCTATTAAAATTGGTTTTGACATCTGCTCTTAAGTCAAAGCTAACAGGCTTTAATTCCCTTATATTTTTATTCATAATATTTAAAGCTGACTGCGCAGTTATTTTTGCATCTTTCTCAACTTGAGGAATCGCTTTCAAAAATCCAACGCCTAAGCCTAAACCACCAAACTTACCTATCTTCTCTGCTTTGTGTGATGGCGACCTATTATCCAAGGTTGCGTTTGCTGAATCCAATGCTCTTTGTGCTATGTTTGAGGCAACTCTACCAACATAATCAATTAAAGACGACATACCATTTGCAAATCCAGCTGCTGCGTTATATCCTGCCCCATATAGGCTCACAGAGCTTGCTCCACTATCTGCATTATTTGCTATGGCATAGCCAGCACTCCATACATCACCCAATTTATCGTTTATTCCATAGCTCAATGAATCTCCAAAGGCGTTGCCAGCATTTCTAGCATTCCCTGCAGATTCTTGAGCCTGAGCATTGGCTGAATCCATAGCCTGCTTGGAAATATCTATAATTGATGGTATAGCTCCTGATATAGAAGATATAAGGTCATCTGTTGCTTTTTTACCAGCATTTTCAAAATCACCCGGCAATTTATCAATTTCAGCTTTGGTTAGCTTTACCATTTCTTTTGTGGCATCCGATACATTAATTTCACCATTCAAGATACCAGCCTGAAGCTTATCAGGTATATCTATGCCAGCATCTTTAGCCTTCTGCACAGCAGAATCAAATTTGATTAAATCATTAAGCTCATCTAATGTTGTTGGTATTGTGTAATGGCCCGTCTTTATGCCATCAACCAATGACTGAGGTATGCTTATACCAGCTTGAGCTGCTATGCCCTCTAGATTCTTCAAAGCTCCACCTTGTATTTCTACCATATTTGACCATCTTTGAGAATCAACAAGAGCTTCTGCCATACCCTCTCTATAATTACTAATTTCTGTGCCAAGATTATTATATTGAGTCTTTAGATTGTCTACCTCCCTAATCTCATTCATAGTGAGTTTATTATAGTCCTCACTATATTTCCCAAGCTTTTCTTTGACCTCTCTCTGCTTTACCAATGCGTCTGTAAGTTTATCTGAATTTTCAACATACTTTTCTAAGGATTCAGATGCGTTTTTGGTATAAGCCTCAGCCAAGGCTTTTTTCTTCAGTTCCTCTGTCTGTTGCTTTATGGCATTTATATTATCAATAACTTTTCCAGTGTTATCATAGAGCTTGTCATTTTCCTCATCATATTTGAGGTTTAAGCCTTCCATAGCTCCATTTAATTGCTCAACGTATGCTTTCATCAACCTTTTTTGGTCTGAGCTTTTTTCTTCAACCCCTAAAAGTTTATTGAGCTTATCAGCATAATTACTAGCCCTTGTAGCATTCAATTCTATTTTGCCTACAGATTCTTCGTGAGCTTTAGCCATTTCTTTGACTTCATTAGCTGCTCCGTGCACTTTTTCTTGATACCTTTCATAGATATAATATAAGCCCATCAAAGCTCCGCCAGCTATTGCAACAGGTGCTGGAATGCTGCTTAATATTTTTGAGAATGTAACTGATTTTCCAGACACATCACTAATTACCTTCAAGAGCTTGCCAGTTGCCAACAAAGCAGGGCCTACTCCTGCAGCAAATAAACCAAACTGAACAATTGTTTGTTTAGTTCCATCTGATAAAGAATTAAACCCATCAGCTGCCCTTTGTAAAAATTTTGTAGCTCCTTTAAGCGTAGGCATAAGGCTTTCGCCTAAACTAATTCCAATCCCCTCTAAGGTTGATTTTAATATTGTTATCTGACCTTTAAAATTATTGTTCATAGTTTTAGCCATTCGCTCTGCTGAACCATCTGCTTTGTTTATTGCTTTTGTTAGAGTATTAAAATCCTTATCACTTGCACCAACAATAGCTAATAGCCCTGACATACCCTCTTGACCGGCAATTGTTGCAGCATATTGTGCTTGCTGGTCTTTTGTTAGGTCTTTAAACTTTGAACGCATTTCTTTAAGCAAAACATTGAATGGTTTAATATTTCCGTTTGAGTCTGCAATGCTTAAACCTAAATCATTTAGTGCACCTTGAACTTCTCTTGATGGTTTTGCAAGTCTAGTCAACATTGACCTTAATGCTGTACCAGCTTGGGAGCCTTTAATTCCGGCATTAGCCATTAAACCAATAGCAACTGCTGTATCTTCACAAGTATATCCTAAAGCACCAGCAACTGGAGCAACATACTTAAAGGTCTCACCCATCAAACCAACATTAGTATTTGACTTTGATGAAGCAACCGCTAAAACATCTGCAAAATGACCGGCTTGCCCTGCTTCCATTTTAAAAGCTGTTAAGGCATCTGTAACAATATCTGATACAGTTCCAAGATTTTCACCAGAAGCTGCAGCAAGGTTCATAACGCCCGGTAAGCCTGCTAACATTTTATTAGTGTCCCAACCTGCCATTGCCATATACTTTAAAGCTTCAGCTGATTCCGTCGCACTAAACTTTGTTTTAGCACCCATCTCTTTAGCTTTATTTTTTAAGGCTTCAAAGTCTCTACCTGTTGCACCTGATATTGCTTGAACCTCTGACATCCCAGCCTCAAAAGATGCTGTTACTTTTGTTATGCCTAACCCAGCTCCAACTAAAGGTGCCGTCAAACCTAAGGTCAAGCCTTTTCCAACTGATGTCATTGCTGAGCTCAAACCCATTAAGCGGTCTTTAGTATCAGCAGAGGAATTTTTAAATACTTTAAGGTCTTTGCCAGCTGCAATCAAACCCTCTCTAAATTTATGTGAATCTAAATCTAAATAACCTACAGCTGTACCCACATTAACTGATTTGCCAGCTATCATCTAAAAATTCCTCCTTTCTTAAATTTAATCAAACTTCTTATAAAAATCTGAAAAGCTTTTGAACTTCTTTTCAAATATTGGTTCTTCCCCAGATTTTAATTTTGAAACAATATAGGCTGAAGCTTCATCAAAGCAAAATGATTCATATTCCATATTTTTTAGCCCTATAAGTTCTGATGGCCTACAACCATAATATTCAGCCATTCTTATTATTTCTAAAATCTTTCTGGACTTAAAGACTGGGTGTTACCGCTTTAATGCCTCTTTGAGTATAATTGAAAACGAAAATATATTGCTCATCTGTCAGCTCAATGCCAGACTCTTTTATTTCATTCCAAGTTGGTTCGACAAAAGAAGACTCAGCAAGAATTTCTATGACATCAAGCATTCTACCTATTCCATTTTCTTCTTCTTTCTCATCTATAGGCATCCCAGAGAACATTGAGCTAGCAACCGATAACAATGAATTGGGAATCTTACCTGACTTCATTAAAACCAGCATACTAGGTCTTTTAAGTTTTGCAATGAATCTCCTGCCTTCGCTAAAAGGTGGCAACTCAACAATTTCCCCATCAGTATATTTTTTCAAATCAATAACTGGTGTTACTTTTAAATCAGTTTTCTTTGCCATTTCTTAACCCTCTCTTTCTTTAGCTCTCAAGTGTTGGCAAATTATCTACATAAGTAATTGTATAAGGCGCCTCATCTTTCTTTGGTGCTGAGTTTATCTTATATTGTGGCGCTCTAAAACTATTGTCTGCCGTATTCAAAGCAATAGGTGAGCCTTGACAATTTGGATATTCAATCTTTTCATAACCAGTTATCAAACCAGCTGTATCATAAATAGCTGAATAAACACAAAGCTTAAACGTTTCACCTTTATCTTTTGAGCCAGCAACTGGTGGTGTATATCCTACAATCTTTGTAGGCACTGCTGTGTCAAACTTAATTGTTCCACCTTGCAAAACAAGTGCCAGTTCTGGATTGAAAACATTATCGTGCAATGTGATTTCATTTCCTGTAATTGTTGTTGTCTTTGGCTTCTGAGCTCTTAGAACTCCTTTAACAACAAGTTTGACAGCTTCTTGCTCCTCAGACTGAACAGAAACTTCAATTTCATTTGCTGTATCAAGCCCAAAGGTTTTTGTTTTAGTTTCAATAGTTACCAAGCAACAATCAATAGTTGCTGCTTCCATCTTTGACTTTTTAGGGTTAGCCATAATTATTACCTCCTAATTATGATTTAATATAATTTCTATAGCTCAAACTAACCATATAAGATTTACTCAAATCATTAAAAAATGGCGGCGTTTGTGAACCAGTAAATACAATCAAGGGCTCTAACTCTTTGAGCGAACCCTTAACTTTATCAATCAATGTTTCTAATGTGCTATAACTGTTTTCTGGTGTGTAAATTAAAATATCATACAATCTAACTTCTGAGCTAAAATTAGGGTGCGGCTGCGTCCCATCATTTTTAACAACAATATATGGTTTTATGCATTCCCCAACTTTAACATTTGGTGGATAAACCTCAAACCCTTTATTTTCAAGATGTAAAAATATTTCTTGCCATCTGTTAGCTTGCCAATCAAAAGCTTTTGAGTCTATCATAATTTACTCCTTCTACTTAAAAAATTCTTTTCAAGCCTCTAATAATATTAGCTGATTCTCTTTTTAGTGTCGGTGCAATTATTGCATAATTTTTATCATTTGCTAATTCAAGCCATATGCCATAATCTACACCGTGAGCTAAAGTCAACCTTATGATTCCTTTCCTTGGTTTAGAAACTTTAGCTGTTAACCTTTGCTTTGCTAAACCAGTTCTGTCCGTCCAAGGTCTATTCTTTTTCATTTTAGCTTCAATAGCTGGAGCTTTACTAACCATATAACTTTGAATTGTGAGTTCCGTTTTTTCTTCTATTGATAATAAACCAATTTTTAGCTCCTCTATATTTAAACTAAATTTTGTTTGTCCCATCGTCTACAACCTCTAAAGAAATATCAACTAAAATATTCCAATTTGAAATGTTACTTAAGCCAGTTACTTTGTATTCAATACCGCTCAAAATTAAGATGTCATCAATTTGAAGCTTTAGAGAATCTGAATCGTACAAACACAAAATCATTGGGCTCTTCTCAGTTCTGGTTCTAAAGCCCTCTTGAGATTCAACCTTAATATAACTTTTAACTTCGTGATATAATCCTCTTAAAGTAACAATTTCTTTCTTCTCTTCCGACTTCTCTTTAAATCTATTTAATCCTTTACGATAAAAAACAAAACTTGCTCCACTCTTCTTCAATTCTCTACTTATTTTATAAGCTTCAAACTTCTTGTTAATCATTTCCTCAGTCCCTTAATACCCCAGAATTATAACTTTTAAATCGTGAAGCAAGCCTTTTAAAATAATTTGATGTATCTTGAGTAGACAAACCAGAAACTTCTATTGTTGAATCCTCTGACTTGATTATAAGCATTTCATAAGCTGTTGCTTCAAAGTTCCCACCATTCTTTTCAAGATAATATTCAAAATCCTCTTCATCAAAAAATGGCGCTTGATTCTCCCTCAATTCAAATTTTAATCTGCCTATCTTATCCATCTCATTATTCCTTATTCCGCACTATTTAAAAACTCATTGATTCTTTCTTTAGCTTCCTCAACTGACTTTGTACCAGTTAAGTCAATGTTATTTTCCTTTGCAAAAGCTTTGACCTTCTTATTTGACCACTCAGACAAAGGTATATCTATATTCTCATCTTCTGACTCATCTTCTGAGTTTGAATCATCTATATAGTCCTCTGCCAAATTGTCGATTGAATCCTCGTCAACTTTTACAAAACCCTGCTTTTCATAAATTTCAAAAGCTCCATCAGTTACAGTAAAAATATTTATTCCATCTGTTATCTTAACCATTTGTGGCCTCCTACTCTGTTGCTGTGTCCATAATATAAACAGTATCTGCTGCCTCAAAAGATGGTAGGCAAATCATTGAAACAATAGTCTCAACATTTACTGGGTCTGCCTTTTCAACTGTTGTAACAGCTACTCCAGTATCAACAATAGTTACATTAGCGACACTTGAGGACATCAAATCTGATTCTGCTGGTGTTGTACCAAACCAAGTTTTACCAAGTTCTCCATCTGGGAACATAACAAAAGTGTTTGATGGCATAAACTTTAGTGCCTGTCCATTCTCGTCTTTGTATCTCAAATCATTTACAAAAACATCAACTTCAACTTCATCTTTAATAAACTGCTTAAGAGCCTTATCAGATACCGAGCCAATACCATCTGTCAATGGGAACATTGCCTTTCTAATGCTTGCATTATTTCTAAGATTCTTCCAAGTGATTCCATCACACATTGCTCTAGTAATTACTGCACCAGTGGTTTCTCTTATCTTATCCTTTGCAAGTCTAATATCTTCTAGCGGGTCTGCCTCTGTTAGCTTCTCCCATTTCTTTTTAACGCCACCCTTATTAGTTACACCATAATTAAAAGCAAAAGCTTGCCCATTGGCTTTCATTGAGATGATACCAGTGGTTAGAGCCATCATTCTCATTCTTTCTCTTGAAGCCCTTGCACCTCTGATTAGTCCAACTTCATCATCAAAAATCTTGTTAAGAACTGAATCAATATAAGCGTCATTCTTTGTTTCAAGAACAAGGTTTAATTCCTGTCTAAGTTCCTCATCAATATATGTTGACTCCTTAAAATAAGGCATATCTGCTGACAACTTATCAAAGCCAATTCGCGGGCGTGGTACTGATGATACATCAAAAGCACTTGTCTTTAGAACAACTGGCAACCCCTTGCTGCCCTTTATCCACTTTAGGCTAATACCTCTCTTCTTATCGTCTGGGAATAGTTCCTCACAAGGGTATACCATTTCATTCTCTGATACTCCTAACCAATATGCAGCAATTTCTGACGACTGAATTAAATCAAATATACTCATTTTAAAATTCCTCCTTAAATTTAATTAAAGCTTTAGTAGAACAACCTTTGAATTGTTTGCCTGTGATGTTAGCTTTGCTGATGTTGTTGTATCAATTCTATTTAAATTGACAAAACCAAAAATCAAAGCTGTTGCGTTCTGATTTCCATAAGATACATCTGCGTCGTGTAGTATAATAGCATTATAGCCATTTGCCGTACCATCAACTGCTGGTGTTGTTAGATTGTTAAAATCAATTTTAACTGGTGTACCAGCCTTTACAATCTTTTTAGTTCCAACTACTGTTGCTAGTGCATTAGTTACAACACAACCCACTGACATCTGTAATTCTACATTTGCGAGAATCTGTGTCGCTGCTGACATCTTACCACTTGTAATTCCATTCTGATTAAACATTGTTTAATTCCTCCTTAAATTTACTTACCCCAGAAATTACTGTTCTTCTGACGACTTACTCTCTGAGCAGCTAATCTGGACCCTATACTATTTTCTGGGTCTGATTTCTTTGTCTTGGTTCTAAGCGTTGAACCAGTCCCATTTTTATCTGGATTGTTAGCGTCCTCATCTTCTGTTCCATCATTTGTCAAACCAAACCAAGCTGGATATTTAAGCTTATATTCAGCTAAAACTGTTTTAAGGTCTGATTCTCCACCTATTCTTGAAGCTACAAGAGTAATAATATCATCAACATATTGAGATTTAACTCCAAGAGCTAATGCTTCAATCTTTGCTTCAGCAAGCACCAGCTTCTGCTCAAGTTCTGAATTTGAATTCGAGTTTGGCTCATCTTCCTTTGCTTTGCTGGACTTCTTGAACTCTACAAATTCTTTAACAGTTTTCATAAGCTCTTCATCTTCTGAATCAATACCTAATTCATTATAAGCTGAATTTTTACCTTGTTTCTTCTCTTTTGCCATCATTGATGAAACTTGTGACTGAGTAAAAGTCTTTTCAGAATTTGAATCATTATTTGAACCTGAATTATTATTTGACTCACCATTAGGCTCATTCACTTCTGGCTCATTATTCTGATTCTGATTGTTATCTTCCAGATTAGCATTCTGGTCTGCATTCTTCTTATTGTCTTCCATTTCTTTCTTCCTCCGATTCTACGGTTAAAAATAATATATAAAATCCAGTTTAAAATAACTGGTAAATAACTAATTAAAAATAGCCCTTATATTTCTTTAGAATTTCCTTACCATATTCTTTTAAATTCTTTGTGCCGTAACTATACCACGATTGTCTTTCAATTTCTCTATATTTTCTATCCTTAACAGAAATTAAGTTTTTTCTTTGACAATGTGGACAAGTGAAATATATAAAATGTATTTGCTCATCTTTTATATCCTTCAACTCAATTTCTATTATTTGAGTATCTATTTTCTTTTTACAAAATTTGCAAATGCTCGATTTCTTCTTTTTCATTTTCTTTAGCCTCTTTTAATTCCAACTTAATAGGTGGATTCTTTTCATTATATACCCAACAACCATTAAACTCATCTATAAGCAATTTTCTTTCTTGTTCTAAAAGTTTATTCCCTTGATAGAATTTTTCTTTATATGCTGCTTTCTTTTTAGCTTTATTTGTTTTGATTGCTTTTTCAATTAAGCCTAAAAGATAATTGCAAAGGCTTACTGTTTGCTTTGAATCTATCTGTACAAATTTAAGTTCTTTTCTTTTATCCCCTACATCAAAATAAGTTAAATAAATTTCTTCTGGACTACCTACAACATTAAATGGTTCTTTATGCACAATTTCTTCTTTAAAATTATTCATCTATTATACCCTCTAAAAGCAACTTAAAATTTATTTCATCTAACTCTTGATTTAAAAATTCAATCTCTTTATTTATTTCATTTTTATTAACTTGTGGATTCAATTTCTTTTGTTTATTCAGTTCTTCAATAATATCTATTATACCTTTCTTTGCATATTGTAAAACTCTTATTTGATTCATTTCTTTTACCTTTCCTTAAAAGTTCCGACTTGTGACCAACTGATAGTAACCACTAAAATCGACCCATTCACCAAGTGGCAATGCCTCAAAAGCTTTCTTATCCATTCTACAAAATGATTTAATATGCTTCTGAGTAGTATATGAATATCCATCCCAAAGTTTCTTAATTGAATTAGCTTTTGAACCATTTAACTTAACAGCTAATATTTCTGTTCCATAGCTTTCAAGAACTACTAAACTTTCATCTGGATAATGAACCATTATTGCTTTACCATAAAAACTCTTTTGATTTCCTAGTGGCCTTAGTTCATACTCAACTCTTCTCATTTCTTAATTCCCTTCTTTCTTTAAAGTGTTTTGTTTTTCTTATATATTTATTATATCACATTAGAACCGGTTTGTAAATAGTTTTTTTAAATTTATTTAAAGTTTTTAACAAAATTATCTATTTCTTTAAAAGTACCAATTGGCGATTCAAACCATTTCTTTAACTGTTTGCTTATATCTTTAGCTACTACTGGCTCAATGGTGCACATTCCATTTGGATGGTCCAAAGGTACTTCACCTTTTTTAAAATGTGCACCATCTCTTGCCTTACATATATCACATACCCTTGAACCATTAGCTATCCAAACATACTCTTCAATAAAAGGATTTTCTTCTGTCACTTCTTCAACTGATATTTGATAAGCGTGCTGCGTTAAGGTCCTTGCTAATCTTTGAGCATTATAATCAACTTTTCTTTTATATATTCTTACCCCATCATTTGCTTTTAGGTTCCAGTCAAACATTACTTTAGGATTCACATACCTTTTTAAATCCCTTGCCATTTTTTCAATAGGCTTTTGTTCTGCTAAACCTTTTGCAACAATATTATAAATATCATTTAAAGTTCTTTGATTATCGCCCCAGATTCTACTACTTAAATTAAAACCACCTTTATATATCTTACCCTCAAATAATCTATAAATTGAATATTGTGGAACATAACTAAAAGCTGCATTTATTTTTTTAGAATTAAAACCTAAACTTGATAGCCATTTTGTATTATCTTCAACAACTGAATCAGATATTAAGTAAACATTTCTTTTAATTGTCTTTTGAGTTTCAACCGACACTTGTTTGCTGGTTTTAGTTATCTGCGTTTTTAATTCCCTATAATATCTTTCCATTAGAGCAGCACTTGAATTTGTTTTGTTTGAATAAAAGTTAGCAAGCTCTTCAATTTCATCTGCCCATTCTTTATATAGTTTTTCAATTTCAATTCTTTGCTTTTTCATTATTTTAAATTTCTTATCTGAGCTTCTCTTAAACACATTCATATTTTGGACCTTTAATTTCCTTTTTAAACGATTTTAATTTGTTAGGCTATATATTTATCATTATAGTAATTAAAATTTGTATGGGCTTACTGTAGCTTGTCGTGGCTTATTCTAAACCGTCATCAAACATACTATCTTCAAGTATCTGCCTTTCAAGTGCAATTTGTTTAATTTCATCATCTGCTTCTGAATCTGTTAAGCTTCTCCACTTCTTCATATATGCTTTCTTACTCATTGTTTGAGCCTGCACTTCTGATAGGTCTATATTTCTTTCCTCAATCTCATCTTCTGGAATTGGTGAATTTTGTTCAACCCTAATTTTATATGCTACTGGAATCAAAGGAACATCAATATATTTCTTTGTACAATCCTCATATAAATAACTACCTTGAATTAAAATCTCAATTAGTTTTCTTAAACAAGGTTTCCACATCTTCATCTTTTCTTTGCACCTTACAAGTAGTGTCCAATAAATAGCTTTTAAGCTCTTGCCAGACGTTATAGCTCCTTGCAAACTTTCAAGAGTAATATTTGGCATATCTACCTGCTCATAGCCTGCTGTTTTAATTCTATCTAAACTTACCTTTAAAGCTTGACTATATGACATATTTGGTTCTAGTACCCCAATAGCTGGGTGAGGGTCTACTAAATTCTGGTCTGAACCTAAATCCCAAAATGCTCCTGCACTTGTTGATAAATCTTTTGTTGATTTTGAATCCATATCAATAGTATATTTTGTTGGGTTCATTCCTTTTCTTTGAGCATCTATATCACCATTAGCTAATTTACTATACCATTCTTCAAACTCTTTTATTTGAGCAATTTCTGATTCGCCTTTTGCCTCTCCAGTTAAACCATCGTTTATAAAAACAACTGCTGGTATTTCTGTTAGTCTTGTCTTTAGGTCTTTGATTAGTTCCTCAATAAATAAGCCTGAACCATCATATATAGTTTCTGATATATGCACATAACCATCATCATTTAAAGTATATTTCTTTTTTAATATTCTTCTATCACTTTTACTTTTAGCTTCATTCAAATTTAAGAATGCTACAAACTTTGTCAATATTGTACTATTGGTTGATTTGGTTTCATAAATAAATTGTGTTGCTTTTAAAAATGATATTGTGATACCATCTTCATTATTAAAGTTTACTACTCCTGCTACTCTCTTACCTATAAAACAATCTTTAGCTGCTTTGAGCAAAGCATCCTCAAATAAATTCTTATCCAATACTGTTGATATTAAATCATTTAAAGTTATTATTGCTTCCACTGTTTCATTTGAAACTTTTGATATATCACTCTTTGATTCAACAACAATATCTGGAGATTCTGCAAATAGAAACCTTGCTTGTTTTCTTACAAGACTTGAAGCCATCTTATATCTTAAGCTAGCCGGTACATAATCACCATTGCTTCCCTCTGTATAGAACTTTGCCCCTTTTCTATAAATGCTATAATATTTTTCAATTTCATTAAATTCTCTTTGAACTGTTGAATTTGTATTTTTTAACTCTGAATTTATTAACGCATATGGTATGGAATCAAATGCAAATATTGATTCACCATTATCGCTAACTTTTATTTTATTTGATTCCATTTTAATTAACCCCTCTTACTATTAAATTTCTTCTCTTTGACATCTGCAACTGTAACCATATCTAAAGCATACCATATAGCACTAAATGTATGTGGGTCTATATTAAACTCATCATATATAATATTACCACTTCTATCTTTCTTATAAGTCAAGTCTTTTAATTCCCTTATTGTATTCTTACACTTAGGACTTACAATTATATTTCTAAACCTTTTAATCTTTCTAGTATTGCTCAACCTTGAACCTGCAAATTTATTTTTACAGCCCCTCATCTTAAAGCCTACATCTTGATAATATTTGATTGCCTTTGGGTCCTCGTTGTCTGCTATTATTTGTTTGAAATATCCTTTATTATCAAGTTCTTCTAATTTATATTTTAGCTTTTGCATTTCCGGCATTGCTGCGAACACATTATCTGTTACCTGATTCTTATATATTTCATCATATATATATAGAACACTATTCTTTAAATCAACTGCCATACTTACCACTGCATTATAAGATTCTTCAAAACCAAAGTCCATACCAAAATATTTATTTTCATCACCTAATAGGTCAATGCTGGTTTTGAAAACTGCTGGGCTTTTAGCAATAGTTAATTGAGGCAGAACTCTTAAACCATTTGCGCCAAACCTACCAAGCTTTGCAACCCTATATAAGTTCTCATCATACAATTTAATTTCTTCAAGTGTATTCAAATATTCTTTTGGTAGAAATATATTATCTTCTGGAACAGTGTGCATATAATAAGTATTATTTTTGATTAGTTGCTTCTTATCATATAATGCCTCTTCATCTACTATTATTCTTCCTTTGCCATTACTATCTTCTGTTTTAAAGAAATGCCTATAAACCCAATTCTCTTTACCTACTGGATTGCAGCTTAAAATAAAATGCAAACTTACATCTGGTGTTCTTAATCTACCTAATAATTCTTTATAACCATCATACTTAATTTCAGAACATTCCTCAAGCCACACTATGCTCACACCATTTATTGATTTAATTTTTTCTGGTTTGTCCATACCTTTAAATATGATTGAACTACCATTATGAAACTTTATTCTTAAAGGTGCCTTCTGACATAAAACTAAACTTGGATTCTTTCTCCATCTTTTAATATCATCAGTATATAAATTAAGGTCTTTTAAAATCTCACATGTCAAATCATAACAGCTATCTAATATAGTATCATATACTTCTCTTACTACTAAAGCTTTTCTTTTCTCAACCAATAATTTACATATGATTTTAAATGCTATATGATAAGACTTTCCTGAACCATAACCACCTATTAGAAGGTACTGTTTATAAAACCAATCAAACATAAAGTTATAATAAACTGGTGCCACTGTCTTTTTAATATTTGGCTTATACTTACCCATCTCAAAATCCTTTTTAATTTCAAAGCTCTTTTAATCTTTTTATTATATATATTATATAGTCTATCCTTTTAATCTTCTTCTTTATCCTTTGAGCCCTTTATAATTTGAATCTTAATATCCTTAAACTTCTCATCAGCCTCTAACATAAAGTTATCCCTATTTCTTTTCCATTCTTCTGGTTTCTTATTATTTAACCAAGCAATGCAAGCTGTTGGATTTGGACCTACTTCAACTTCTTCCTTTTCCATTCTAACCTGCCTATTACCATTCTTATCTGGCTTATTCTCAATATATGTTTTAACTGATGTTCTTGTATATCCTATTGCTGCTTTTAAAAGTGCATTCTCAACTTCATAGTTAACTGATGCCCTTCCCCTTCTTAAAGCATTCTCAACTTCTGGATATTGATTTCTTATTTTCTTAAAAGTTGGGAACGATATACCTAATCTATCACATATTGTCAATATATCTATTCCATCTCTTCTCCAACCCTCAATTAAGATTAGACATTCTTTTGATACAATATCCTTTGTTAAAAGTGCATACCCTTTGTCTATCTTTTCATCTGCAGGTAAATCATCTATTGGCTTTTCCCCATTTGACTTTGGTTTTTCCTTTTCATCATAATTTAAATTTTGACCCCTTTTCCTTTTAGCAATCGCCATTCTTTATTTCCTCCTTTTCTCTTTCTTTTTATCCTTTTTAGATTTATGACTCTCAAGAAAATGTTCAGATAAAATTTTAATAGCTTTATCCTTATCATCTTTTTTAATCATACCTAAATCTAACATTCTTTGAATCGCTTTATCTAAACTTCTTAATTCATCTGCTCTAAAAGAACTCCTACCCAAAACTGAACTAATTGGTACTTGCTCCTTATCTTTTGCTTCATCTATCCAATAATCTTTCAATTCATCTAAATGATTATTAACTATTCCTAACATACCCATAAATGCTGTAGCTGTATTCTTAATTCTCATTCCTTGAGACACATCATTTAAAGTATCTAAATATTTATCATAATCTTCAAACCTTAAAGTTAAAGCTACATTCTTCCTTATTTCTGCCTTTACTTTTTTAATGCACTTTTGAATTTCTTTAATTTCTGATGGTAAAAATGCTATATTCAAAATTTGAAAACTTAGAGTGCCCTCTGACATTCCATCTGTTTTTATTTGTTCTAGTAGTTGAAGCGTTTCATCATCTAAACCACTATAAGCTTTATAATCAATATCATCAATAGCTTCATAAAGCTGTTTTAGAATTGACATATCATCTTGTCCACTAATTGCATTATGACTTAATTGAATGCCTATCCTTTGATTCTTTGTCAGCTTGTCCTCTGTTATTTGAACATCTATCTTTTTTAAACCAGCCTCAATTGCAGCTTGCACTCTATGATTTCCAGATAGTACCTCTAAATCCCCATCTTTATTATAGCAACAAAATGGTAATTGAGTTAAACAACCGTCTCTTTTAATATTGTCTACTAACTTTTTAAATTCATCAGCTTTCATAAATCTTGCATTGACTTCTAATAATTTTATATCTTTTGGATTTACTTTTATTACCTTTGTTTCCATTTTTCAAAAGCCTCCTTTAAAGTCCATTGCCCAATCTTTGCCCCATAACTTAAATTATATTTTATAGGTTTTCCATTCTCATCTTTCTTTATAACCTTTTTACCATATTGTTTGAATATGCCCCTATATTTCATACTTATAGGATTGTTGCTAAAAGCATTTGTCGCTATACTTTTAATTCTTTTCCCTGCTATATTTTCTATTAAAAATTTTGCCTCTTTACTTAGAACACAATATAAAACTAATTTGCTTAAATGTTTTTCTTTTGTTGGGCTTATAGCAAAGTCTGTTAATAAATATATTGTTGGTTGTTCCAATCTTTCTGAACCACTTAGCATATAAGAATTTGCTATTGCAAAAATACCAAAACATTTTTCTTTTGAAAACAACCCATAAGCTTTTGATGGTGTTGCTACCTTGCTTACATTTGTACTTAAATATAAAGCTCTATTTTCTTCAAACTGCTCCAAAGTTATTTCTTTAATTTTAATATCATTTTCAATTTTATCATTTTTATTTATTTTAATTAAAGGCTTTGCTTCTGTATCTTTTGACCTTGCCCTAACATAATGTTTCTTTTTAGTCTTACTGTACATATAAATATTTTTGCCATTAAGCGTTTGAACAATTCCGGCATAAAACTTCTTTAATTCTTCAACTTCTCTTTCCGTTCCTATAACAAAATTATCAAGCTTTTTAATTGTTTCACAAAATTGTTTGATATGCAAATCTGGGTTAAATTCTATATATTCTGGTTTATCATATTCGAAGACTTCTTCTAATTTAGCCCACATCTTTTCATATCCACCTTTAAAGAATGGGGGAAAACTTATAAAACCACAATTGTCTGGTATTTCATTTATAAGATTCATTACATCACCATTATAGAAGGTGTCAATTTTAACTTTTATATCCTTTAATTTAGAAACCAATTTCTTATGTAAATCTGAAAATTGTTCTTTATATCCTTTTAGCATTCTTTTCGAATATGCAAGATTGCTACCATCAAAAGGTAAAATATCAGTTGCTAATATTAATGTTGCTACTTTATCAGCATCTGATTCCATATAATCTTTAAAAAAGATGCATTCACCTTGATAATTATCTTTTATTTTCAAGCCTTTTAAAGGTTCCCCTACAAAATATTTACCTATATATGAACTATATATCGTTACATCATTGCTTGTAATTGGACAATTTATTATTGAGCTTATGCTCCTTTCTATTGTAAAATTGCCAGAACAACCTATATATATTCTTTTACAATCCCATTCTTTAACTATATTACCAATTATTTTGATTGCTTTTGTTGGTAAACTTCCTTGAAACATTTTTAACCTCTATTCCTTAAATCCAAGAAAAGCCAAAGACAAAATTTTATTGCCTCGGCTTTTATATTTTAAAGTTGGAGCAGAAGACTATTCCGAATAGCATCTTCCTAATGGTATAGGTGTTTTACCTTAAACTACTTCTGCATATATAATTAAAACTTTCCTTTCTTTAAATTCTTTAGTTTAAATTTTAAATCATTTTCTTCTGTTAGTTCTGGAATCTCAATTTGTATACCATACTGATTATATAATTCTTCTTCTAACCATTCCGCAATCATATGCCTATGACAAAATTGTTCTCCAGATTCAATCTTTGCTATGCTCTCGTGACATAAGAGAATTGCATCTTCCCCTAAATCATTGTAGACTTCCCAAGGGTCTAGCTTATCTAAAACCTCTTTTCTGTATCTTCTTCTATATTCTTCCTCATCTTCAAGATTTATCAAATCCCAAGTTGGATATAGAGGGGGATATTTTGCCCCCTGCCAATATCTAGCACTCCTACTAATTTGAATGCCTTTATCTTTTAAATGATTAAATTTCTTTGAGTTTATTCTCGCAAAATAGCTTGTCTTCATTTCTTGCCTTGTTTTCCTTTCTTTTAAAGATTTGCTCCAGATACCATTTCATTAACCTTATCAATAAATTCTTTCTGAGTTTTGAAGCTCATAATTGGATAGCCATATACTTGAGGATAACGATTTCCAAGAAGCGTTACCTTATAAAGTATATACTTACCTTTAAATTTATCAGGCTTTACATTATCTGTTCTCAAATCATAAAGGTCTTTATCAAAGTTTTCTAATTTTCTAATTGCTTCATTCACTTTCTTATTTACTACTAACATTTCTTTACCTCATTTCTTTTTAAAAAGTAGTTATGATTTATTATATTTATATTATAGCA